>OGPQ01000021.1_pt1 | contig 131962 bp, 132 predicted proteins | sample 1552971 | NCBI WGS metagenome assembly OGPQ01 (sample SAMEA2580232, study PRJEB22360) | human gut metagenome | biome: human gut; feature: human-associated habitat; material: faeces | place: Denmark | collected 2008/2010 | reverse complement strand
TATGGTATACAGATAAAGATAATAATAGTTTATATGAAATATCAATAGGTAGTGAGAATGGTTCTGTTGAAGCTAATACTAATGGAAGTGGTATGTTTGCATACTTAGATAATGTATCTACTTTAGATTTAAGTGGCTTAGATACTAGTAACATGACTAGTATGAGTGAAATGTTTTATAATAGTAAAAGTCTAACTAATATAGATTTATCTGGATTTGATACATCAAAGGTAGTGACTATGGCTAATATGTTTGAAGGATGCACCAACTTAAAAGACTTAGATGTATCAAACTTTAAAACAAGCAATGTAATATATATGGCAGGTATGTTTGAAAATTGCTCCAACATAGAAAACTTAGACCTAAGTAACTTTGATACAAGTAAAGTTACAGAAATGGGAACAAAAAGCTCTTCTTCTGGTGGAATGTTTCACGGATGTACAAATTTAAAAAGCCTCAATTTATCAAATTTTGATACAAGTAATGTTGTGTTAATGGGAAATATGTTCAGTGGTTGTGCCTCACTTGAAAGTTTAAATTTATCATCATTTGATACATCTAATATAGAACATATGGGTTATATGTTTAATGCATGTTCTTCATTAAAATCACTTGATTTATCTAATTTTAATACTAGTAGAGTAGTAGATATGACGAGAATGTTTACAAGATGTTATGAACTATCTGAACTTAATATTACTAGTTTTGATACAAGCAAAGTAACCAGTATGGACTCTATGTTTTTAGGCTGTACTTCTCTTAAAGAAATAAATGTAAGTAATTTTAATACAAGTAAAGTAACAAGAATGGGAGATATGTTTGAAAGTTGTAATAGTCTATCAAAATTAGATTTATCAAATTTTGATACACATAATGTAAAAATAATGTATTATATGTTTAATATGAATACAAATCTAAAAACTATATATGTATCTGATAAATGGGACACTTCAAATGTTACAGAATCTATTGCAATGTTTCAGCGATGCACTTCACTTGTTGGAGCAGTTCCTTTTGATAGTAGTAAAACAGATGTAAGTATGGCTAATTATACTAATGGATATTTAACATATAAAAGTAATAATTAATATGGGAACTAGTTATTTGAATTAGTTCTTTTCTTTATGCTTTTGACTTTAATATGATAGGTCTAAAGAGGCATCTTAGATAGACTAAGAATTAGGCTAGATAAGACATGAAAACACCTTGGGTTTTCATGAAAGGAAGGAATTAAAAAGTGTAAAAAAATTGTAAAAAGGGGTTGATATATTTTTGATTTGTTGTTATTATATATAGTCAAGAAAAGGAAGTGATGTATCTCTTATAAAATTATTATTTATGAGGGATATTTTTTGTACCAGGAGGAGATAAAATGACTCAGACTAATTTACCAATATTATATCTTAGGGATGTAGTATTGCTTCCATTTAATGATACTAGACTTGAATTTAGTAGTGATAATGATAAAAAAATACTTAATATAGCAGAGAGTAATTATGATGGTTATGTTCTTTTGATTAATTTAAATGATCCGTTAGAAGAAGAACCTGACTATAATACTTTACCGGATATTGGAATATTAGGTAAGATTAAATCAAAGATTGATTTACCTAATGGTATTACTAGAGTAGTTATGACTGGTATTGATAGAGTAGAAATTGTTAGTATTAATAATAATAATGATTTTTTGTCAGCATTTGTTATTTCTACTAAGGAATATGATTATAATGAAGTAGAAGCTTCTGCTTTAAGAAGAGTTTTGTATCGTAAATTAGATGAGTATATTGATATATCTCCTTATATGTCTAATACTGTTATTGGTAGAATTACTGAGGTTAAGAACATTAGTAAGTTATCTGATATTATTGTGTCTGAGTTACCTCTTGAATATAATGAAGTATTAAAGTATGTTAGTATTACTAATCCTATGAATAGAATTAGAGAAATTACTTTAGATTTGTCTAAAGAGATTGAGACAGTTAGATTAGAGAATGAAATTGAAGATAATTTAAAGGTTAAACTTGAAGAAGAGCAAAAAGAATATATGCTTAGAGAGAAGATTAAACTTATTAAAGAAGAACTAGGGGAAGTTGATTTAAAAGATGCTGACATTGATAAGATTAGAAATAAGATGAATAGTCTTGATTTACCTGAAAGCATTATTAAGAGACTTAATGAAGAGATTGATAGATATTCTCTTACTAGTAGTGCTTCTCCTGAGGTTACCACTATTAGAACTTATATTGATTGGCTTCTTTGCTTACCTTGGAATAAGTTATCTAAAGATAATACTGATGTTAAAAAGATTACTGAGGTTCTTAATAATTCGCATTTTGGTTTAGAGAGTGTTAAGAAGAGAATTATTGAATATATAGCAGTAAAGAAAAAGACTAATACTTCAAATAGTCCTATTATATGTTTAGTGGGCCCTCCTGGTGTTGGTAAGACTTCACTGGCTAGTAGTATTGCTAAGGCTTTAAATAAGGATTTTGTTAAGGTATCTCTTGGCGGTATTAATGACGAAGCAGAAATATTAGGTCACAGAAGAACTTATGTGGGAGCTTCTCCTGGTAAGATTATTCAACAAATGAAGAAGGCTAATACTTCTAATCCGGTATTTTTAATTGATGAGGTTGATAAGCTTACTAAGGATTATAAGGGTGATCCTGCTAGTGCACTTCTTGAGATTCTTGATAAGGAACAGAATGATAAGTTTTGTGATAACTATATTGAAGAAGAATTTGATTTATCTAATGTTATGTTTATTTTGACTGCTAATAATATTGGTGGTATACCTGCTCCTTTACTTGATAGACTAGAGATTATTGAACTTTCTAGTTATACAATATATGAAAAACTTAATATTGCTAAATATCATTTAATTCCTGATTTACTTAATGAATATAAGGTTAAAAATATTAAGTTTACTGACTCTGCTATTCAGAAAATTATTACTTATTATACTAAAGAGGCGGGGGCTAGAGATTTATATAGACAGATTGATTCTATTATTAGAAAGGCTATTATTAATAATGATAAGAGCAGTAAAATTGTTATTGATAATGGTGATGTTGAAGCTTATTTAGGGGCTACTAAATACAATATTACTATTAATGATACTAATACTAAGACTGGTATTGTTAATGGTCTTGCTTATACAATGTATGGTGGTAATATTCTTAAAGTTACTTGTACTTTATATCCTGGTAAGGGTAATGTTACTTTGACTGGTGCTTTAGGAGATGTTATTAAAGAAAGTATTTATATTGCTCTTAGTTATATTAAGGCTAATAATACGATGTTTAAAATAGATTATAAAATATTTGAAGAAGTAGATTTTCACTTTCATATTGAGGAGGGAAGTATTCCTAAAGACGGTCCTTCTGCGGGGGTTACTATTGTTACTGCTATACTTAGTTTACTTAAGAATAAGATTATTCCTAATAATGTTTCTATGACAGGAGAGATTACGCTAAGAGGAAAGATACTTCCAGTAGGAGGTCTTAAGGAAAAATTGATTGCCGCTACTACGAATGGTATTGATACTGTTTATTTACCTCTTGAATCTTCCAAGGAATTTTCTTTACTTCCTAGTGAAGTAAGAGATAATCTTAATATTATATTAGTTGAAGATTATGAAGATGTTTATAAGTCTTTGTTTAAATAATTTGAGAATAACTTTGTTTGTTATTCTTTTTTTGTAATTTTACTTGCATATTATTACTTTGCAGGTTATAATATGTGTAGAAGGTGATGAATAATGCAAGGATTTGGAAGTATGTTAAGAGATTATTTAGAATTTTATAAAATATCACAAACTGATTTTGCAGAAAGACTTGGTATTTCTACTAAGCATATGAATGAAATATTATGTGGTAAAACTAATATATCAGAAGAATTAATGCTTGGTATCAGTTTAATTACAGATATTGATGTTAATTTGACATTTTATGTTGAATCTAAAAAGAGAATATATGATTATTTGAATAGTAATTTTGATAATGAAAAGGAAATTAATAAATATTTAAATACTTTTTGTATAAATGAAATGAGTAAAAGAAAATGGATTACTTTAAAAGATAGTTCTTCTTATACACAGAATGCAATGGATTTACTTGATTATCTTGGTATATCTAATTTTGATAATATTAATAAATATTATAATAAGAAAATATTATATAAAAAGAAAGATGATGCTGATCTTAATAAGATATATTTATGGATTAAAAGATGTGATAGAATAATAATGGGTAAGGAGATTAGTGATTATAAAAGTAGTAATTTAAATTTATTACTTAATGAACTTAAAATAATTAGAAATAATAAATTTAATGAAAAAGAACTTATTCAGTTATTTAATAAATATGGTATTTATTTAGTTATCGAGGATGCTTTACCTAGTACTAAGATTAGAGGATGTTCTATGGTAAAAGGAAATAATCCTTGTATATATATTACTAGATATTTTGAAGAAAAGGCTAGCTTTTACTTTACTTTATATCATGAACTTGGTCATGTAAAAAAAGATTATAATAGACTTAAAAATAAGATTATTATTAATGATGATGATAATGAAAAGGATATAGATAATTATGCTTTAAATGAAATGATTGATAGTAATACTTGGAATAAGATTAAAGTTAATATTAATGATCTAGAACATATATGCAGAGAAAATAATATACCTTTATGTTTTGCTTATTATAGACTTGCTTATGAAGGTATTATTTCTTATGGGAGTAAAGAATATAATGAACATAAAGAAAAAATAAATTAGGGGTTATGCTCCTAATTTATTTATTCTATAAAAGTTAATTGATGGTTTATTGAATAATCTAAAGTTTATTCTTGATTCTCCAATACCGCTTGATACATATAAGTCAGTATCGTTTACTTTATAATAGTTTTCATAATATTTTTTACTACCATATGGTAAAAATAATTTTTTTACATATGGTATATTTATTTGGCCATTGTGGGAATGACCCGCTAATACTAGGTTTACTTTATATTTACTTAAGATTATATCAGTGTAATCTGGTTCATGAGTAAGGATTATTTTATAACTTATGTCTTCGTTATCGGTAAAGTAATTCATTACTTTATCAATATCTGATTCATTATAACTATAAGTGTCTACACCTCCAATAAAGAGTTTGTCATTATCTTTACCATAGATAATATCATAACTATTTTGTAAAAGAGTAAAGCCACTATTGGTATAGATATCTTTTAATAAATCTATATCTTTAACATGATCATGGTTACCAATGATAGCATATTTTCCATATTTTGATTTTATATTATTTAATTCTTCAATTAAATCGTCTTTATCTTTATCAGTAGTAGTAAAGTCTTTATCTATTAAATCTCCAGTAAAAAATACAATATCTGGATTGATTAGATTTATTTCTTTTACTATTTGTTTTAATTTATTTTTATTGGTTACTCGTAAATAATGTAAGTCACTAAAATGAACTATTTTTATTCCATCAAATGTAGTAGCAATATCTTTAGTTTCAATAGTATATTCTTTAGTTTTTAATCCTTCGGTACCACCATATCTAGCATAAATTACTACTAGTGCTATAAGTAAGAATAATATTAATAGAAATCTTATAAATTTTTTCATGATAGGCCTCCTAGTGAAAGATATACTAGAACTGATAGAGCATTATGCATAGCATGAATGGTAATAGTAGAAAAGATATTATTTGTTTTATAATAAAGAGTAGCAAATACTATTCCTAATGAAGCATAAGGTATTAGATATACTAAATCTAAAGGGGTATTTATATAACTTACTATATGTAAGAAACCAAATAATAAGCCACTTGTTAAAATATAAATATATTTATTATTTATAGCATCTTTAATACTTTTTCTAAAAGTTAATTCTTCACATATAGGGGCATATATTACAGTACTAAATATCATTAATAGAGGAGATGTATCAATATAGCTTCTTACTAATTCTTCATTACCGGCGATAGTTTGTTTTAATACAAAGGTTATTATAATATTACTAATAGCCATAATGGCAAAACCTACTAACCAATATTTAAATGATTGTTTAAAGTTTTCAGAAAAGTTTTGAAAATATTCTTTTCCATTTTTTAATAGAGTTTTACGATATATTGCAATAAATATTATTAATAATATTAATTCAAATAAAACAGTATATAGTAGATACTCTTTTTCAGATAATGCTTTTAAGTTAATATTAAATACACTAAACATAATTGAATTAAAGCATAATAGTAATAATATTATACCAATACTTTTAAAGATATTTTTTATTTTATTTTTCATGTTACCACCTCTTATATTATAACAATAAATTTTAAATTTATCTATATCTATTATGTAATTTTATGATATAATTAATTATGTAGATGGAGGTATTGTAATGAAAAAGATTAATAAACAGAGAAAAGATTATTTATCTTGGGATGAATTTTTTATGGGAGTTGCTAAACTTGCTGCAAGAAGAAGCAAGGATCCTAATACACAGGTTGGTGCTTGTATTGTAAGTAAAAATAATAGAATTTTATCAGTAGGATATAATGGAACTCCAAATGGATATGATGATCATTATTTTCCTTGGAATAGAGAAGGTGATGCCCTTGAAACTAAATATCTTTATGTTGTTCATGCTGAAAGAAATGCTATACTAAATTATAGAGGTAGTAATAAAGATTTAGAAGGAGCAAAAATATATGTTGATTTATTTCCTTGTAATGAGTGTGCAAAGGAAATTATTCAAGTTGGTATTAAAGAATTATATTATTTAGAGGATAAATATAAAGATACTAAAGAAGTTATTGCTTCTAAAAAGATGCTTGATGCTTGTGGAGTTAAGTATACTTGTTTAAAAGATAAAATTGATGTCTAAATTCGACATCTTTTTTAATTTTTATCTCATATAATTATTTTGAGGTGGAAAATGAAAAAGGCATATTTGGGAATTGATATTGGTAGTATATCTACTAAAGGGGTTGTTATTGATGAAAATAATAATATTATAGCAAGTTCATATTTATATACTGAAGGTAATCCTATCTTGGCTAGTAAGAGAGTTATTAGGGAACTTAAGAATAATATAGACTTAAATAAATATAAAGTGGTAGGAGTAGGTACAACTGGTTCTGCTAGAAAATTAATTGGAACAATACTAGGGGCTAATACTATTAAGAATGAAATTACTGCGCATGCTATCGGAGCTATGAGTATATATCCTAATGTTAAGACGATATTTGAGATAGGAGGACAGGATTCGAAGATTATTATTATTGATAATGGTATTGTTACTGATTATGCAATGAATACTTTATGTGCTGCTGGTACGGGCTCTTTTTTATCTAGTCAGGCTAAAAGACTTGGTATTCCTATTGAGGACTTTGGTAAGATAGCACTTACTAGTGATAATCCTACCAAGATAGCTGCTAGATGTACAGTATTTGCAGAATCTGACTTAGTACATAAATCACAAATAGGACATAAAAAAGAAGATATAATAGCAGGTCTTTGTGAAGCGGTTGTTAATAATTATTTAAATAATGTAGGTAAAGGTAAAAAGATTAAACCACCAATTGTATTTCAAGGTGGAGTATCGAAAAATATTGGGGTAGTTAAGGCTTTTGAAAAAATTACTGGATATAAAATATATGTTGATAATAATTCTCATTTGACTGGTGCTTTAGGAGTAGCTATTTTATCAAGAGCAGAAGAAGAAATTGATTTTTCTTTTGATATAGAAGATATTATTTTTGAAACAAAAGGAACAGAATGTAAGGGATGCTCTAACAACTGTGAGATTATTAAAGTTATGAGAGATAATAAAATTATTGATTCTTGGGGAAATAGATGTCCTAGAGGAGAACTTGTTCACAAATAATGATATTTATCATACGATAATATGGGAGGAATAATTATGTATGATGTTTATCAAATTATGGCTGGAGATACAATAGATACTATTGCTAATAAGTTTGGAACTAATAGTAGTGTTATTAGACAATTAAATCCTAATAGTGGATTTGGGGTTGGCAGTATGATAGTAGTGCCAGTAACTAATCAATATTTTGATATTTATACAATTAAAAAAGGAGATTCTTTATATGAGATAGCAAGAAAATATAATACTGATTATAATTTACTTGCTATGCTTAATGGTATTAGTACTAATGATTATATTTATCCTGATACAACAATATTAGTTCCTAAGAAAGATGTTAAGTATTATTTTACTAAAGATAATGATACATTATCTTCAGTTAATAAACTACTTGGTAGTAATATTAATAATCTTTTAAGACAAAATAAAAATATTTATTTAAGAGAAGGACAATTAATTGTATATAAGGATTAACTTTTTAACTATAAGGAATTACTTATAGTTTTTTTGACCTATATATGATAGACATAATGATGTTTCATTTCTAGACTAAGAGGCTGGAAATGACACTAAAAGACCTTGGCTTTTAGTGAAAGGAAAGTATTGATATATTTAGTTATTTAGTGTATAATTTAATTATGATAGGAGAGTTATTATTATGGTATTTAGAAGACCTTATGCTTTTTTAATTAAATATTTTAGATTAATACATATTATTCTTTTTATATTATTTGCTTATATTACTTTTAAAGCTAATAGTATATTAACTTTTTTTAAAGATTATATTAATTATAAGGGTAGTATGGAGATTATATCTAGTGATTATATTAATGTATGGATATTTATATTTTCAATTTTAATAATTGGTATATCAATAATTATATTCTTTTTAATGAGATATAAAAAGAAACCTAAATTATTTTATGTTATTACTTCAATAGTTAGTGTTATATCAATAATATTATTCTTATATTTATATGGTAATATTAAAGCTTTGGAAAGTACTAGTATGGCCGCTAGAGAGATTAGATTACTTAGAGATATTAGTAGATTTAATTATTGGATGTTATTTATTATGTGTATTCCTACTTTAATTAGAGGATTAGGCTTTGATATTAAGAAATTTAATTTTAATAAGGATTTACAAGATCTTAATCTTAGTAAAGAAGATAGCGAAGAGATTGAAATTAGTACTAATTTATCTTCTGATAAAATACTTACTACTGGTAGAAGAGGTATTAGAGAACTTAAATATTATTATGCAGAGAATAAGTTTTTTATAAATATTATATTAGGTGTAGTAGCAGTTATTCTTATACTTATATTTCCATTTAATAAATTTGTTATTCATGGTACGTTAAGTGAAAAACAAATGTTATCTACAAGATATTTTAATTTTAAAGTTATTGATTCTTATGTATCTGATAGAAATAGAATAAGTAGAGATAATGCTTATGTTATTGTTAAGTTTAGTACTAAAGGTAAGATTAGTAAATATAATTTTAAATTAGATAATTTTGTTTTAAAAAGTAAAAATAATGATTATATTCCTAGTCTTAAATATTATTATTACTTTGATGATATTGGTACAGGATATAAAAGAGAAGAACTTGCTACGAATAAATATAATGAATATATTTTTGTATATAATATTAATAGTGAAGATAAGAATAGTAAATTTACTTTAAATTATTTAGGTGATGATAGTAAAATAAGACTTACTCCAAGTGTTTTGGAATAAGTCTTATTTTTATTTATTTTGTATTATGAAAGATTATATCCATGAATAAATTATAATATATATTGGTAATTTATTTGGTATATTAAGAAAAATAAGTAATTTTATAATTAATTTTGTAGACTTTTGTTATAAATTGTTATAAAATATTATTAACAAGGAGATAACTAATTATAAGGAAGGTAAACAAAATGGTTGGTAAAAGAGTAAGAGAACTGAGAATAAAAAGAGGTTTATCGCAACAAGATTTAGGATTAGCTATTGGTGTTACTAAAGTATCAGTATGTGGTTATGAGAATGGGACTAGAATTCCTAATTTAGAAAAACTTATTAAATTAGCGGAAGTTCTTGAGACTACTACTGATTACTTACTTGGGAGGGAAGTTCCGGTATGGGACGATGCAAACAGATCTTATGTTGGATCAGTCTCCTACGACGATGTTAGTTTTATTACAGAACTTAGACATTATCCTGGACTTTATAATAAGATTATGAAAGATGTTAGAAGGTCTGCTAGTATTATTAATAAAAAGTTTAATTAATGAAAGAAGGAATATATATTATGTTAGATGTTAAAGATTTATATAAAGAGAGTTATATTGGTAAAGAAATTACTGTTAGTGGTTGGATTAAAAGTCATAGAAAGCAAGCTCATTTTGGATTTATAGACTTATCTGATGGTACTTGTTTTAAAAATTTACAAGTTGTATATGATGATAAATTAAAAAAATTTGATGATATTACCAAACTTAAATTAGGTAGTGCTATTACTGTTACTGGTAAGTTAGTTGAATCTCCTAAAGAAGGTCAAGATTTTGAACTTGTACTTTCATCATTTGTATTAGAAGGTGATTGTCCTGATGATTATCCTCTTCAAGCAAAAGGTAGACCAACAAGAGAATTTTTAAGGGATATTGCTTATTTAAGACCTAGAACTAATTTATTTAATGCTGTATTTAGAGTTAGAAGTGTGGCAGCTTATGCTATTCATAAGTATTTCCAAGATAATGGTTATGTATATTTTCATGCACCTTTAATTACTTCTTCTGACTGTGAAGGAGCAGGAGAGATGTTCCAAGTTACTACTTTGGATTTAAACAAAGTAGCGGAAACTGGGAAGGTTGATTATGATAAAGACTTCTTTGGTAAGATGGCTTCTCTTACAGTATCAGGACAACTAGAAGCCGAAACATTTGCCATGGCTTATAAAAAAGTATATACTTTTGGTCCTACTTTTAGAGCAGAAAATTCTAATACTAAAACTCATGTTTCGGAATTTTGGATGATTGAACCGGAAATTGCCTTCTGCGACTTAAATATGGATATGGATATTATGGAAGATATGCTTAAGTATGTTGTTAAGTATGTTTTAGATAATTGTCCTAATGAAATGGAATTTTTTGATAAATTTGTAGAAAAAGGTTTAATTGAAAAACTTACTAAATTAATCAATAGTCATTTTGTTAGAATTGATCATAAAGATGTTATTAAAATTCTTAAAGAAGCTGATGTTAAATGGGAATTTGAACCTGAATATGGTGAAGATATTGCTAAAGAACATGAAAAATATATTACTGAATATTTTGATGGACCAGTATTTATTAAAAATTGGCCTAAAGATATCAAAGCCTTCTATATGAAACTTAATGATGATAATGAAACAGTAGCCGCTGTTGACCTTGAAGTACCTGGTGCTGGTGAACTTATGGGCGGAAGTCAAAGAGAAGAGAAACTTGATGTTCTACTTAAGAGAATGAAAGAACTTGGTATGGAAGAAGAAGGTATGGAATGGTACTTAAATCTTCGTAAATTTGGTGGCTGCTACCACAGTGGATTTGGTATGGGATTTGAAAGGCTTCTTATTTATCTAACTGGCGTTGATAATATTAGAGATGTTATTCCTTATCCTAGAACTCCTGGTAATTGTGAATATTAATTAGAGGCATAAAATGAATAAAAAGGAAGTTGAACTTACTAAGTACTTTGATAATATGTGTATTATTTTTAATACTAAAAAGGTTATGTTTAGTGAGTGGGAAAAGTATTTTAAAAAGTTAAAAGAAACAATAATTAATGGAGTTACAGATATTGATTATCCTAAGTATGTTGAAGCTTTAAAGAGTTGCCTTGTATATTGTGAAGATTATGGTGATATGTATAAGTATCGTAAAGATATGGCTAATCTTAAGACTTTTCTTAGATACTTTGAAGTATAACTTAAATGGTTATACTTTTTTCTTATATATATTTCTTTTTGGTTAATACTATTACTAGAAAGGAGTGTGTATTTATGAAGAAAGTTTTATTACTTATTGCAGTAGTAGCGGTTTTATCGGGATGTGGAACTAATGATAAACTTACTTGTACTTATGATAATACAGTAGGTGATGTTACTTCTAAGACTGAATATGTTATTGAATATAGAAATAATAATATTAAAAAAATAAAGGCTACTTATGATTATAAAAGTAATCATGTTGATGGAGTAGGTACTGGTACTGATGGAACTACTAATGATAAAGATGATAATAAAGATAATGATGGTATACTAGGTGGTACTGTTGGTAGTGTTTTAGATGATGTTGTTGATGGTATTACTGATGGTATCATTGATATTTCTGGTATTAAGACAAGACACGATAGTAAGTTTGGCACTTATACTAATATTAAAGGTTTTACTAGTGATGTTAATGTTAATGATGATACTAATTATAAAGTTATTTATACTTATGATTTAAATACTTTATCAGATAATGATATTAATAATCTTGGTATTAATAGAGACTTAAATACTTTTAAGACTACTCTTACTAATCGTGGTTTAACTTGTAAATAGTTAATGCTTATATATAATATGTATGGTTGATACTTAAGTTAAGACTAGTTAGGCTTAACTTAACCTCTATAGACTATAGGCTATAGAGGCATACGAAAAAATATTACTCTCTTTCTAGAGAGTTTTTCTTCGCTAGGAGGTTGTTATTTGAGCTAAATTGTGATAAAATTATAACTAGTAAATATGATAGAAGAGAAAGAAGGAATATTATGGGTTATAAAACAATGGATGCTAATGAAGCTGTTAGTAGAGTTAGTTATAAATTTACTGAAATAGCGGGTATTTATCCGATTACGCCAGCGTCTCCTATGGCGGAGAAAGTTGATGTTTTAGCAAGTATGGGAGAAATTAATTTCTGGGGTAATAAAGTTAAGGTAATTGAAATGGAATCTGAGAAAGGAGCTATTGCTACTGTTCATGGTGCACTACAAGCAGGCGTACTTGCTACTACTTATACTGCTAGTCAAGGATTACTTTTAATGATTCCTAGTATATATAAAATGGCTGGAGAAATGCTTCCGGGAGTTATTCATGTAGCTGCTAGAAGTTTATCTACGCATAGTCTTAGTATTTTTGGTGATCATCAAGATATATATGCAGTTAGACAAACTGGTGCTTGTATGCTTTCATCTTCTTCAGTGGAAGAAGCTTATCATATGGCTATGGTTAGTCATTTAGCTAGTATTAAGTCTTCACTTCCTTTTATTAACTTTTTTGATGGCTTTAGAACTAGTCATGAAATTGATAAAGTAAAAGAAATTGATCTTAGTAAATTAGAAACTTTTATTGATAAGAAGGCTCTTAGAAAGTTTAGAGATAATGGTATGATAAGTGGAGCTACTACTAGAGGAACTGCTGAGAATGAAGATGTTTATTTTCAGCATACTGAATCAAGAAATGGTTATTATATTAAAGCTATAGATAATGTTATTTATTATATGGATAAGATTAATAAGATATGTAAGACTGATTATAAACCATTTAATTATTATGGAGATAAGTCTAGTGATACAGTTATTATTGCTATGGGTTCAGTATGTGAATGTATCAAGGAAGTAGTAGATGACCTTAATAAGAAGGGTAAGAAAGTAGGCTTAGTTACTGTTCATTTATATAGACCATTTAGTAATAGTTATTTATCTTCAATTATTCCTTCTAGTGTTAAGAAAATTGCAGTACTAGATAGAACTAAAGAAGCTGGTAGTAGTGGAGAACCTTTATATTTAGATGTTGTTAATGCTTTAAAAGATAGAGATATTAAAATTATTGGTGGTAGATACGGATTATCTTCTAAGAATACAACACCCGCTATGATTAAGAGTGTATATGATAATTTAAGTGGTGATATGAAGAGTAATTTTACTATTGGTATTAATGATGATGTTACTAATTTAAGTTTAGATATTGATAATAGTTATAGACTTGATAATAATAATTATGAAATGCTTATATATGGATATGGTTCTGATGGTATGGTATCTACTTCAAAAGATATTCTTAGAATTATTGGGGATAATACTAAGAAGTATGTTCAAGGTTATTTTCAATATGATTCTAAGAAGAGTGGTGGTGTTACTAGAAGTCATATTAGAATAGGAGATACTCCTATTAGGAGTAGTTATTATGTTGATAATCCTAATTTTATTGTAGTATCTAAAGATTCTTATATGTATAAGTATGATATTCTTGATAATATTAGAGGGGGTGGTACACTTCTTTTGAACACTAATTTAAGTAGTGATGATTTAATTAGAAGTTTACCTAATAAAGTTAAATATTTACTTGCTCTTAAAAATGTTAATGTTTATACAATAGATGCTTATAAAGTAGCAGGTGAAATGGGTCTTAAGAATAAGATTAATACTTCAATGGAAGTTTGTATTTTTAAGATTATGGATATTTATAATATTAATAAAGTTATTAGTATTATGAAAGAGAATATTGAGAGTAGATTTAGTAGTAAAGGTAAAAAGATTATTGATATTAATAATAAAGTAGTTGATAATTCTCTTAAGTATTTGAAAAAGATTAATATTGATAGTTCTTGGGTAAAATTAGAATATAGTGATAATAAGAAATTAAACTTTAATGAAACAATTAATTTACTTAAGGGAGATACACTTCCTGTTAGTAGTTTCTTAGATGTATCTAATGGTGTCTTTGAAGGTGGTACTACTAAGAATGAAAAGAGAAATATTGCTGAGTCGATTCCTAACTGGATACCTGAAAATTGTTCTGAATGTAATAAATGTGCTTTTGCTTGTCCACATGGTGTTATTAGACCTTTCTTACTTGATAAGGATGATAAAAAGATAGAGTCTATTCCTTCAATTATGCCTAAAGATGTTAATTTTGCTATTGGTATTAATTATGAAGAATGTACAGGGTGTGGATTATGCGCGGTTACTTGTCCTGGTAAGATGGGTAAGAAGGCACTAGAAATGGTATCTAATAAGAGACATGATAAAGAATTTGATTATTTACTTAAGAATAATATTAATGATAAGTATGATAGTAATATTTTAACTAGTAGAAATATTAGTTTTAGAACTCCTAAATTTGAATATTCTGGAGCATGTGCAGGATGTGGAGAGACTCCTTATTTAACTAATTTAACTAGAGTATTTAATGATAACTTGGTCATTGCTAATGCTACTGGCTGCTCATCTATATATGGTGGTAGTACTCCTAGTTTTCCATATAGTATACCTTGGGCTAGTTCTTTATTTGAAGATAATGCTGAATATGGATATGGTATTCTAAATGGTATTAATATGAAGAGAGATAAGATTAAGAAATACATGAAGGAGTATCCTAGAAATAAGGTATTTAAAAAATGGCTTAATAATATGAATAATTATGATATATGTAAAGAAGTATATAAAGAGATTGATTATAAGAAACATCCTTATTTAAATGATATGAAAGACTATATAGTTCCTAAATCCATGTGGATAGTAGGAGGAGATGGATTTGCCTATGATATTGGATATGATGGTATAGATCATGTTTTATCAAAGAATGATAATATTAATATTATGGTACTAGATACAGAAGTTTATTCTAATACTGGTGGTCAAGCTTCAAAGAGTTCTAATTATGGAGCTACAGCATCATTTGCTTCAAGTGGCAAGAATAATTATAAAAAAGATTTGGCTAGAATTGCTATGTGTTATCCACATGTATATGTTGCTAGTTGTAATATTGGTTATAATAACGAGCAATATCTTAAAGCTTTGAAAGAAGCTAGTAGTTATGATGGACCATCAATTATAATATGTTATAGTCCTTGTATTGAACATGGTATTAAGAGTGGTATGGAACACTCACAATCTAATGCTTATTTGGCTACAGAGTGTGGTTACTTTATTACTTTTAGATATAATCCTAGTACAGGTAAGTTAATACTTGATTCTAAAAATCCTGATTTTAATAAATATGAAGATTACTTAATGACAGAGAATAGATTTGCTAATTTAAAGAATGTTAATAGTGATAACGCTAATATGATCCTTGAAGAGCAAAAAAAGTGGGCGATGAATAGATTTAATTATTATAAAAGAATAAGTGAGGAGTAGTTATGGAAGAAGTAGAAATTATGATAGATGGTAAAAAAGTAAAGACGATTAGTAAACTATCTAAAGAAGAAATTGATGATAATAGTATGAGATTATTTTTAGATGATACAGTAGAATTAGAAGACTTAGTAAAGGAAATTAAAAAAGATGAGTAAGAGTGAAGAGAGAGAATTATTTTTTGAACATATAAAGAAAATTTATATGCAAAATCCTGACTTTGAAGTAACTCCTGATACTATTTATAATGAACTTAAGTTATTTAATGTTCAAGATGGTAAGCAAATGAGAATTAGTAATGATAATTTAATAAAAATTCAAGCCCGATTAAGTAATTATTTTAGAAAAAGAGAGCCCGCTATTTGTTTTAGCAAAGGACCATTTTTTGCTATTGAGAATAGAAATGGATATGATGATAAAACCTTTTATGATAAAATTAATACTTCTATTAAATTATATATTGCTTGTGATAAGAAGAATTTATATAATGTTACTGGTTTAGTATTTAATTATATGATAGATGAAAATATTATTACTCAGAGTAAAATAGCTAAGGAGATGCGTAATGATGTTTTAGTAGTTAGAGTAAGTACTATGGAAGAAGCAGAAAAGGTAAGTAAATTTGTTAATTCTTTAGACTATAATTCTTCAGTTAGTTATAATCCATATATACTTAGTGATGGTAAAGTTGGAATGACATATGATGGTACTCTATCTTATAATAAAACTTTATCTTTACTTATGAATAGTTATTTTAATACTAAGAAAAATAGTAATTCTTTAGATAAGAGTACGATGGAAGATTTTGTTAATTTTATTAAGAGAGAAGTATTGTTTTGCATTAATGATTCAGAATATTTACATAATAATTATTATGATATTGATTATGGAAAAGAAGGAGATTTTATAAAGATTGCTGATGTAATAATTGGCAATCTTGATGGTACTTTAAATAAAGCAAATTTAGAAGGTATTCAAATTAGAAAAGGAGAGAATATTGGTGGTAATTCTGTCTTCTACGAAAATAAAGAAAAATTATTATATGTGATTTATAGACTTTCTAATTATTATGATATTGATTATGTACATAGATTATTAATGGATTACTGTAAGAATGGAAATGCTGATATATTTACTAGAAGAGATTTAATAAGAGATATTATTGTAAGAGAGTTTAGTCCTTATGAACTTAAACTAACTATTATTGATATTGGAGATAAGACACTAGAAGAATGTATTTCTTTAACTAAAGAAAAGTATGATGATGATCAATGTGTTTTTGCTATATCTAAGTTATTACTTAATAAAGAATTAGATGGTTTTACTAGAGATAATGGTGTTAGAAATAAACTTGGACTTATTGTACCTAAAGAATGGCTTGGTTCTGTGGTTATTAGTGGATTAGATGAAAATAGTAAGAGAATGGTTGATATTATTGACAATATTTCATTAGAAAATAAAAATATTGTTATGAAGAATATTAATAGAATTCAAAAAGAGGGTTTAAGTAATGTAATAGGAGAAATAGATGATTTAACAAAAGATATTATAGAATTATCTAAATATATATATGAATATTACATAGAAAGAATGAGAAAAGAAGAGGAGAAGAAAAGTGGTAAAAAGTACTAATAAAATTTTTACTCTTTTTTTGACATTATATTTAAATTGTGATAAAATATATTTGATTTTTGAAAAGATTTCTTTTTAATTGACAAAAGATGTATTTTTTGAGATAATTTTATTGTAGAGGTGATTAGATATGTATAATGATAGAATTACTTTGACAATGCAAGATATTTTGGAGAAAGAGTTCAAAATTGATGCTAGAGGATATAGACTTCAAGAAGTTGATAAATTTCTAGATGTTATTATTAAAGATTATAATGAATATAATAATATTATTAAGAGTCTAGAAAAAGAAAAAAGAGAATTGGCTCAAGAAAATACTGTTTTGAAAAATGAAGTAAGAAATTTAAAATCTAGTATAGAAGCTGCTAGAATAGGTGAAAAAGAAATTACTAATGTTGATTTATTAAGAAGAATATCGCAACTTGAGAAAATCATATTAGGTAAAGAACAACAATAATATATCTGGGTAAATGCTGCATACTTGATATGTAGAGGAAAGTCCATGCTCGCACTATCTGCGATGATAGTAGTGTTTGTGCTTAGGAAAAAAATAACCTAAGGCAGGTAACTGACGGCTTATCTTTTATCTAAGGGTAACTATGATAAAGGATGTGTAAAAGTGCCACAGAGACGAGTCTATTTAGAAATAAGTAGAATGAAACGAGGTAAACCCCACAAGCGAGAAACCCAAATTATGGTAGGGGAATCCTAAACTAGAGAATTTGAATCTAGAGGGAATGACAATAGTCATAGATAAATATTTACCGCCTAGTAATAGGTACAGAACATGGCTTATAAGATATTATTATTATTAAGGAGTATTATGAAAAATATAGGTCTTAAATTAAAAGACAAAAGAGAAGAAAATGGTCTTTCTATTGAGGAAGTTGCTGAAGATTTGAAGATGCGACCTAGTCAAATATCTAGTATAGAGGAAGGTAAAACAGAAGATTTTAAAGATGTATTTTATTTAAAATATTTTATTAGAGATTATGCTAAATATTTAGGATTAGATAGTGAAAGAATATTAGATGAATTTAATGAATATTTATTTGATATGACTTCAAAGATTCCAATTGAATTAATAAAGGAAGCTAAAAAGGATAAAAATGAGAATAATGATACTATTTCTCCATATACTAAGGAGAGTAGTAAAATTAAAGTTCCTAAAATAATTATTGGTCTTGCTGTGATTGTTATTTTAATAGTAGTTGGATACTTTATAGTTAGTAATTATAAAGGAAATGATTTTAGTGATAATGATATTACATATAGTATAAGGAGATAGTGTGATGAATAAAGCAAATAAAATAACTATGTCAAGGGTAATAATGTCTATTATTATTATAGTTTTACTCTTGTTTCCATTTGATCAAATGGGTATTGATTTTCCTACTTATTTAATAGGTGGTAAAATATTAATTGATTTAAAATATATTATAGTAGGAGTATTATTTATAATTGCTTCATTTACCGACTTTTTAGATGGTTATATAGCAAGAAAATATAATATGGTTACTGACTTTGGTAAGATGGTTGATGCTATTAGTGATAAGTTACTTACTAATTCAGTATTAATTATATTAGGCTGTAGTGGTAAAATTAGTGCCGCTATTGTAGTAGTTATTATTGCTAGAGATATAGTAGTTGATTCTATTAAAATGGTCATTGGTAATAAAGGACATGCTGTTGCTGCAATAGGAATAGCTAAAGTTAAAACTGCTACTTTGATGATTGGTATAATATTAACATTATTTTATAATTTACCATTTGAACTTATTTCACTTAGAATATCTGATTTCTTATTAGCACTTGCTGCTATTCTATCAGTTATATCTGGTGTTAAGTATTATATGATGGCTAAGCCATATTTAAAAGATAGATAATATTTATCTTTTTTATTTTGTAAAAAATACGAACAAATGTATTAAAAAGTATTGACAAGTTAAAAAAAGTATTGTACAATTATATTGTAATTAAGGAAAGTATGTTGAAAGAGAGGAAATTATGGCAAAAAATGTAGAAAAAGATACAGCATTAGAACAAGTACTTGCTGATATCGAAAAACAATTTGGAAAAGGGGCTATTATGAAACTTGGAGAGCAAGAACATAAAGAGATAGAAGTTTCTCCTAGTGGATCTCTTAGCTTAGACATTGCTCTTGGAGCAGGAGGATATCCTAAAGGAAGAATAATCGAAATTTATGGACCTGAGTCTTCAGGTAAAACTACTTTTGCACTTCACGCTATTGCAGAGGTACAAAAAAATGGTGGTAGGGCTGCTTTTATTGATGCAGAGCATTCTTTAGATCCTGTTTATGCTCATAACTTAGGAGTTAATACTGATGAATTATTGTTATCACAACCTGATACTGGTGAGCAAGCTCTTGAAATTTGTGATGCTCTTGTTAAGAGTGAAGCTGTTTCTATTATAGTTATTGACTCAGTAGCGGCTTTAGTACCTCAAGCAGAAATTGATGGTGAAATGGGAGACTCACATGTTGGACTTCAAGCAAGATTAATGAGTCAGGCTCTTAGAAAATTATCTGGTTCTATTAATAAGACTAATACTATTGTGATCTTTATTAATCAGCTAAGGGAAAAAGTAGGTATTATGTTTGGTAATCCTGAGACTACTCCTGGTGGTAAAGCACTTAAGTATTATGCATCTGTTAGACTTGATATTAGAAGGGGAGAACAATTAAAAACTGGTTCTGATGTTATTGGAAATAAAACTACTGTTAAAGTTGTTAAAAATAAAGTAGCTCCACCATTTAAGACTGCTGTTGTGGATATTATGTATGGTGAAGGAGTATCTAAAGAAGGAGAATTACTTGATTTGGCTTCAGAAATTGGCGTTGTTGAAAAAAGTGGTGCTTGGTATGCTTATAAAGGTAATAAGATAGGTCAAGGTAAAGAAAATGCTAAGTTATATTTAAAGGAAAATAAAAATATTGCTAATGAAATAGAAGAACAGGTTAGAGAACATTATGATATAATGGTAGATAAAAAGAAAAAGAAAGTAGACAAAAAGACAGAAAAAGAAGTAAAGGAATAAGATTGATATTCCTTTTTTCTTTAACATATGATAAGATATAGATGAGGGTGATTTTTTTATGAAGAAATGCTTAGTTGTTTATAATCCTAATTCTGGTAAGTATAATAAAGAAGTTACTTTACCAAAGATTGAAAAAATACTTAATGAATATGATTATTCTGTTATAATAGAAAAAACTAAATATAAGGGAGATGCCACTAGTATTGTAGCTAATATTGATAAGTGTGATCTTGTTGTTTCTATTGGTGGAGATGGTACTTTTAATGAGGTTATGACGGGTAATTTTATGAGAAAAGATAGAATTGTTTTATGTCATTTGCCTTCGGGGACTACGAATGATGTTGGTGCTATGTGGGGATATGGTAAAAATATGCTTAATAATTTAAAACTAGCCTTAAATGGAAAAGTTAAAAGAATAGATATTTGTACCATTAATGATAAACCTTTTGTTTATTCCGCTGGTTTTGGTAAATTTATGAATATTCCTTATGAGACTCCTAGAGAGTTAAAAAAAAGAATAGGACATCTTGCATATATTAGAGAAGGGGCTAGAGATTTTTTTAGAAAAGTTAAACTATATGATATTACTTATGAAGTAGATAATGAAAAATATAGAGGATTATTCTCTTTTGCTCTTATTACTAATGCTAATAGAGTAGCGGGTATTAATAATTTTTATAAAGATATTAAACTTGATGATAATAAATTTGAAGTATTGCTTTGTAATATTACTAAACTTAAAGATATTGTTAAGACTTTATATTTCTTTGCTTTATATGATGCTAGTAAAATACCGGGATTTTATTTTTATCAAACTGATAATATTAAAATAAAATTTAATAGTCCTTTGAAGAAACCTTTATGTATTGATGGTGAATCTTTTGATGATATGAGTGGTAGTTATAATATTAAGATAGATCATGATGTATATGTACTTATGCCTTCAAAGAATGTTAATAATTTATTTGTTAATGATAAAAAAGAACTATAATGAGTAAATTCATTATAGTTCTTTTTAAATAAATTTAAATTTATGTTATAGCGAAGTTTTCTGTAAAGTAGAAAAAGTTCGCTTTATTTTCTAATGGTGCCCTTTTGGTGGAAGTACAACAACCACTAGGCACAAATATTTAGACAGTAATAATTACTAACCTTTACAACTTATACTACATTTTTTGTAAAATTGACATGTTTTTTTGAAAGAATTATATGTTTACGTGATATAATAACAACAGAAGAGCATAGATCTAAAATCTGTAGGAGGATGATAAAATGCATATATTAGGAGGTATTATATTTCTAATAATAGGTATTGGTATAATCATAATGGCAACCAAAAAATTTAAGTGTGAAAAAAAAGAATATGAAGAAATGGACTATTCACAATATCCTGTAGCAACAGGAACTGTTTATCATATGCATGATTTTATAGGTGATAGATGGATTGTAGGATTTCCTGATGAAACTGGCAAAGAAGTATTAGGCATGGATGATATGATTTCATCTGACACTTTTTTTCCTAATAAATACCATATTCCTAAATTTGGTACAAAAGAAAAAATATATTATTGGAAATATAATGGAAAATCAAGTTTTAGTATCACTAGTCAAAAAGTTGAATATTATATACATTTTTGTAACGAAAAACTATATGATTTACAAAAAAAGCATAAAAAAGATGCTTATTTAGGTGCTATTGGTATAGGAGCATTTTTAATAATATGTGAAATTTTAATAGCTTTGCTTGGTTAATTATAAAATTAAAGGAGGTAGAATATGAATAAAAAAACATTAATTTTGATAATAGTAATATTTTTAATGTTTATAATAGGAATAATATTAGGTTATAGCATAGCTAATAACAAAAAAACTGATGAAGTTAATTTAAAAGAGTTAATTGAGGATGTCAATTCTATTAAGGATAATGGAGAAATAATTAATGCAAAAGAAAGAGAACCATATTCAACTCCATCAACCTATTATGGTAATGGATATTCTATAACAGTTTCTCTTGATCGTGATAGTACAGATTATTTTATATATTCAAACAATAAAGAAATATGGCATTATACAAAGGAGGTGAAATCGTGAAAAAAGTATTTATGTCTTTAGCAATAATTGGAGTTATGTTATTAACACTAACAGGATGTACAAAAAGTAAATCATATACATTTACTGTTGAAACAGGCGACAAAGTAAAGGTTCAACTAAATACTACTGATGGATATGATTTATCTTCTGATTTACCATTTACAATATCAAAAAATGGCAATACGTTGAGTCAAGGAACTTTTATAACTACTGATGGATATAATCAGTATATTGATGTTGTCAATAGTGATTCCAATGCAAGAATACTAGATAGTGGAACTAAGGATGGAATTTCATATACATTCTATTCTTATAATGATTCTGAATTTAATTATGTAATTAAAATAGATGATTCAAACACAGGAATATTGTTAGGAAATCCAAATTCTCAAGAGGAAGCTAAAAAATGTTTTGAATTATTAACATTTACTTTAGAAAAATAAATAATTCAATATAAGAAAAGGTTTCAAAATGAATTTCCCTTTGCACACCATTATTGGCTTTGCCAATAGCGTAGTGTGTTATCATTTCGACAAAATGGTCTTTTACGACGAGCTGTAGCTCGTTTTTTAAATATCGAAATTGATATCATCATATTCATAATTTTTTGTATATAAATAATCAATTGTTTCTTGTTCTTTTGATGTGTTATTTGCTATATTATGTAAATCAAAATTATCATATAATTATTTTCATTTCTTAAATTAAAAAAAAACTATTTCTAGTTAGCATTTATTACTACTCGAAAAGTTCGAGTTTAGTATCAACTTGGTGGAGCTGAGGGGACTCGAACCCCTGTCCGCAAATAAAGTTATTTAACCTTCTACAAGATTATTAGGTTATCAGATTCGCAAAGTAAATAGACAACCTACAATCGTAATTACTTGCTAGTTTATAGTTATTCGTTATGAAGTCTAAACTTAAATCATAATATAGTCTGCTTTATAAGTCCTAGCTAATTCTCACAGACAAAGAATTAGTAGAACCTGTTGCTGCCTATTGGTTAGGCATAAGCAACAGCGTTTTTATAGCTGTTTCCAGTTATGTTTAATTTTCTTCTTTACGCGAAGAGCACGTCTTGCTAATTAAATACTTATATTTTCGTCGAAGCCATAAGCAGCCCCATTACATAGTTAATTATATCAAACAGATGTTTCTTTGTCAATTTTTTTTGATAAAAATATTGTAATATTTGTAATTTTACTGTATAATTACTTTAGAGTAAAATAGGAGTGAGAGTATGGATTCATATTTAGATATTAATAATAATTATTTTGGAGTAAGACATTATAAAGTACATATCACTAAAGAAAAAATAAAGCCACTTAGGTTTATTACTAGTGTTATATCATATGCTATATTTATTTGGTTATTACTAGTTGGTCTTATGCTTCTTGCTTATGTTGCGGACATTAAGATTAGAGCTGCTAAAGGGGATACATCGCCTCCTATTTATAATGCTTATGTTGTACTTACTGGGTCAATGGTTCCTGAGATAATGCCTAAAGATGTAGTAGTTACAAAAAAGAGGGAGGCTAAAGATTTAGAAGTTGGTGACATTATCACTTTCTTATCTTCAGATCCTAGACTTTCTAATATAATTGTTACGCATAGAGTTAAAGCAAAATATTATGATGCTACTACTAATAAATATACTTTTCAGACTAAGGGAGATGCTAATAATACTGCTGATTTTACTTTAGCTGAGGATACTAATATTATTGGTGAAGTTATTTTTAAGATACCTAAAATTGGATATATTCAGAGTATACTTGCTACTAAAGGTGGACTTATTATCGTTGTTTTAATTCCATGTTTAGCAATACTATCTTATGACATTGTTAAATTAGGTAAAAATGTTAAAAATAAAGTTGTTAAGAAAAAGAGTGAAGTATCAATTGTAAGAAGGTGAAATTATGATTAGGAATAATAAATTCTTTGTTAAAAAATATGACGAAGATAAAAATAAAATAACTTTAGAAGAAGAAAGAAAATATCATAGTCCTTTTGTTCTTTTTCTTATTAAGAATGGAAGACTTTTACTTGCTATTTCTCTTCTTTTATCGGTATCAGTATTTATTATTGCTATTACTTTGATATTTGGTAATATGAAAGAATCTTCTATTGTTATGTATGAACAAAATGGTGTAGTTGTTTCTTTTGATGGAGATGATAATAGTATTGTAAATGGTACTCCTATTACTAAAGAATATGCTGAAAAAGTTTTTGATAGTAATTTAATACAAGATAATAATTTAAGAGGTGTTGTTATTAAATTAAAAGAGGTTTCTATTAAAAATGCTACTATTACTTTTTATTCTGATAGGACTGCTATTGTAAAATATGATGATGGTAGTTATAAAAGAATATATTCAGTTAATGGTAATTATGGTATAACTGAAAATGGAGTAATTGATTCTAAGGCTATTACTAATGATTTAAGTGGTGAATATAAGAAAAATGATAAATATAATATTAATCTTATTTATTTATCTGATGGTAGTGTTATAGTTATAAAAGATAAAGTTGAATTATTTGTTAGAAATAGTGATATTACAAGTAATGATGATGAATTCTTTACTACTTTAAGTGGTGTTAGTACTCCTATATCAAAAAAGGGAAATAAATATACATATTCAGATGGTACTATAAAAGAAAAAGATTATATAATTGTTGATGATATTAAGTATGCTAAAGTTGATGAAAAGAAAACTAAAGATAATATTAAAATTATATATTATGATAATGGATATGCTGAAATTATTTATAATAATCTTAATGTTATGGTAAAAAATAGTGAACATATTAGATATAATGATAATATTTTTGAGATTATTGATAATGATAAGAAAGATGTTATTGAAATTAAAGATATTATGGATATTAAAGATATTAAATTAGAAAATAAGAATAATACTGTGTCTAATTATATGATAGTACTTGAAGAAAGTAATAATTATGATAAGTATAAAATTAGTAAAAAATTACCTAGTAAATATATTAATTATAATATATATGTTAATGGTAATAAGATTATTAATAATGTTCTTGATAAGAAATTAGATAATACTAGTGGTATTAAAAATGGTAAAAATAATTATTTAATTTATGAGGGTAAGATTGATAAATTAAGTGAATTAACTGTTCGAGTTGGTATGTGGGTTAGTTATGAAGATATAACTAATGAGTATATGAATAGCGGTTTTGTTGGGACTATGAAAGTTTATATTGAATCTAAATAATGAAAGGAAAGGATAATTATGGATAAAGAAGTTTTTATGAAAAATAAAAAGAAAATTATTATTGTAGTTGCTGCTATTGCAGTTTCTTTGATAGGATTTTCGTTACTTAATTCTACTTATTCATTATTTTATCATGAAGAAGCTTCTAAGAATACTGAAGGATATTCTACTGGTACTTTATCTATAACTGCTAGTAGTAAAGGTAGTACTATTAGTTTATCTGATGCTTTACCGGTAGAAGATAGTGTTGGTTCTACTAGTACACCTTATACTTTTACTATTTCTAATACTGGTAATTTGAATTATAAGTTTAATATTAAATTATTGTCTACTGGTAGTAGTAGTACTACTATTGGTTCACAATATATTAAATTAAAAGTAGATAATGGTAGTGTTACTACTTTATCTAGTTTATCTAATGGTATTATAAAAAAAGATGTTACACTAGCTGCTGGTGAGAGTATAGATATTAGTGTTAGAGTATGGCTTAGTATAAGTACTCCTAATAGCCAGATAGGTAAGACTTTTAATTCTAAGATTGTTATTGATGGACAGGCTGTTTATACTGAAACAAAAGAATATACTATAAGTTATGATCTTAATGGAGGAACTTCTAGTACTCCAGAGCCTCAAACAAAGCTTAAAGGTGAAGCAATAACTTTAAGTAATGTCACACCTACTAGAAGTAATTATACTTTTTTAGGCTGGAGTACTACTAAAAATGCCACTACTGCAACTTATAGTGCTGGAGAACTTTTTACTATCGATGCTAATACTACATTATATGCCATATGGCAAAAAGCAGGAACTGTTGCTGAAGCATATAGTGTTGTATTGCAAGAAAATGTTTCGGGAACAATTACTCAAATGAGATCTATATCTATTGCTCCAACACTACCATTTGTATGTTCATTCACAGCACCTACTTTATCTAATGCTTATAAGCCATCATCAATTTCATGTACAAATAATCAAGTAGCAACTTTAAAATTTAACGGTACTGGATCTGGTGCAGTAAATACGCAGAGTGTAACAGTGAGAATAGATAGAGTTACTTCTAGTACAGTATGTACAATTTTATATACAAAAGGTGACGTTTCTTAAAATATAATAAAAAAGAAATTATTGCTCTTCTAATTTAATTTAATTAAGTTTTTTTGAATATTAATAAAAATTTTGTAGATAATAATAATGGTGAAATATATATGAAGAAGATTATTGTTAGTGTTTTATTAGTATTACTTGTGGGAGTTAGTACTATTATGGGGACTTATGCTGTTATTATTAATGTTGTTAGTGATAATGGGGTAGATAAGATAGTTAATGTTATTAATATTAAGAATTTACTTAGTGATGATAATGGTAATTATAATAGTACTTATTATGATGTTAGAGATGAACTTAATATTAATGATAGTGAGATGGATGTTTTAATGAATTCTAGTTATCTTAATGATAGTTTGAAGACAGTACTTGATAATGTTGTTAGTTATAAGTTAAGAGGTGGTACTAAACTTAGTAATGATGATATTTATAATATGATTGTTAATGATGTTAATAATGATGATAGTATTAATAATATACTTAAGAATAAGGTAATTGATAAGAGTAATGTATATAGAAGTGATATTAGTGATTATATTTATGATTTAGATGTTAATCTTATTAGTGATTTATGATTATTTTATTTATAATTATTTTTGTTATTATTGCTTTATTATTTGTTTTGGAAAAGAATAAGATTAATATATTAAGAAGATTAGGAGATACTTTTATTATTTCTGGTAGTTTTATTATTGTTATTGGATTAATATTTAAGTTTATTATTAAGAGTAACATTTATTTTATTAATATTAGTAATGTTATTAATGTTATATTTAATCAGTTTTTAGTTATAAGTATGGTATTTTATATATGTGGTATTATTAGTTATTTAGGTTATTATCTTATTATAAAAAATGTATAATTATTTATTTAATTATATCTTTTTTATTTTTTATGTGGTAAAATTAGTATGGAGATGATAGTGTGGCTAGAATTGATAATAAAAAAGATATAAAGAAGAAAAAAGATAGTAATAAAAAGGTAAAAGAGAAAAAAATAGAGATAGTTAATGATAATAAAACTAAAGAAAAAGAATTATATACTTCAAAAGAAGTTATTATTGTAATGATATTTTCTATTGGTATTGGTATTCTTATGTGTTTTGGGGGTATTAGTATAATTACTGGTAAGAATTATTTAGCAGTTACTAAAGATTTAAAGAAGGTTGTTGATACGTATTATGCCATTGTTGATAATTATTATGGAGAACTTGATAGAGATAAACTAATAGATGGGGCAGTAGAGGGAATGATTTCTTCAGTAGGAGATACTTTTACTAGTTATAGTGATACAGATAGTACTAGTTCTTTTGATGAAACTATTAATGGTAGTTATGAAGGTATTGGATGTACTGTTGCTACTTTAGAAGATGGTACTATTAGTGTTATTGATATGTTTGAGAATTCGCCTTCTTATAAAGCAGGACTTAAGGTAGGAGATATTATTCTTAAGGTTGATGGTGAAAGTTATGAAGGTAAAAATAGTAATGACATTTCTAATTATATTAAGAATAGTGGTAAGTCTAAAATTGTTCTTACTGTTAAAAGAGATAATGAAGAAAAGGATATTTCTATTAATTTGAGTAAAGTTGAAATTCCTCATGTTAGTGGTAAAGTTATTGAACAAGATAGTAAGAAAATTGGATATATTAAGATTTCTTTATTTGCTAGTAATTCTTATAAACAATTTAAGAATAAATTAGATGAATTAGAAAAGAGTAATATTGATGATCTTATTATTGATGTTAGAGATAATAGTGGTGGTTATTTATCTTCAGTTACTGATATATGTAATTTATTTTTAGATAAGGGAAAGGTTATTTATCAGTTAGAAGATTCTAAGGGAAAGGTTAAGAAGAAGGATACTACTAAAGAAAAAAGAAAATACGATATTGTTGTTCTTATTAATGGTGGTAGTGCTTCGGCGAGTGAAATACTTGCTTCCGCTATTAAAGAGAGTTATGGGGGAGATATTGTTGGTACTAATAGTTATGGTAAAGGTACTGTACAACAAACTAAGAAACTTTTAGATGGTAGTATGATTAAGTATACTACTCAGAAATGGTTAACTCCTGATGGTAATTCTATTAATGAGGTTGGTGTTACTCCTACTAAGGTTGTTGAGTTAAATGAGGAATATTTTAATAATCCTACTACTGAGAATGACAATCAACTTCAAGAGGCTATTAAATTGATATTAGAATAATAAAAATTCACCATAGTGTGAGTTTTTTTGATTTATTTTTTAATTTTATCATATAATTTAGTGGTGATGTTATGATTGTTAAATATACTACTAAAGAAAAAGAATTACTTGCTAGACTTATGAGAGCAGAAGCAGTTGGTGAGGGAGATCTTGGTATGCTTATGGTTGGTAATGTTGGTATTAATAGAGTACTAGCGGATTGTCTTACTTTTAAAGATATTAGAACTATCTCAGAGATGGTTTATCAAAGTCCAGGTGGTTTTTCAGGAACTAGTAGTTCTTTATTTTATGGTAATCCTACTGCTAAAGAAAGTGAACTTGCCGAGAGAGTTATAAGAGGAGAATATTATTATCCTGCTACTAATGCATTGTGGTTTTATGCTCCTAAAAGTGGAACTAGTTGTACTAGTACTTGGTGGGGACAGGATTTTGCCGGTAAATATAAAAATCATTGCTTTTATAAACCAAATCCTGGAGTATGTAAAGAGATACATTAATGATAAATTTTATAAAAGGTTTTATTATTGGTATTGGTAAGATTATACCAGGAGTAAGTGGAGCTATGCTTGCTACTATTATGGGTGTTTATGATAAGGCTATTTTTTATATTTGTAATTTTAAGAATAATATTAAAGCTGCTATTAAGTATTTATTTCCGATAGGTATTGGAGTTATAGTATCAATTATTTTATTTAGTAAGATTATTAGTTTGTGTCTAGATAAGTATTATGTTATAACGATGCTTTTCTTTATTGGTCTTATAATTGGAGGCTTTTCTTTTATTGTTAATAAGGTTAACAAGAGTGATTATTATATTAGTATTATTAGTTTTGTTATTTTTTTTCTTATTGTTATTTTAAATATTAATAATAGTTATGTTATTAAAAATAATTTTTTTGATTTTATTATGTTTTTTGTTTCTGGCATATTTGAAGCTATTGGTAGTATTATACCGGGAATAAGTGGAACTGCTTTACTTATGTTGTTTGGTACTTATGATATTATTGTTTATTCTATTGGTAATATTACTAATATTAGAATTATTATACCTTTTGTTATTGGCACTATAGTTACAGTTATTTTACTTGTTAAAGTTGTTGATTATTTATTTAGAAAACATAATAATAAGATGTATGCTTTTATACTTGGAATGTTTATTTCTAGTGTAGTTCTTCTTATTATACAGATATTTAAAACTAAGGTATATATTAGTGATTTGATTATTGGAATTATATTTATGATATGTGGAATAGTTATTTCTAATGTCTTTGATGAAAAATAAAAACTCTTGATTATTCAAGAGTTTTAATATTTACAATGGTGACCAGTATGGAATTCGAATCCATGAATGCTGCCGTGAAAGGGCAGTGTGTTAAGCCACTTCACCAACTGGCCAAAAAATGGTGGGCCTGAATGGACTTGAACCATCGACCTCACGCTTATCAGGCGTGCGCTCTAACCACCTGAGCTACAAGCCCATTTTTTGTTTGCTCATTCATTATATCATATATATAATGAATTGACAAGCCTTTTTTTCTAAAAAATATAAAAATGGTGTCCCCTTAGGGATTCGAACCCTAGACCCACTGATTAAGAGTCAGTTGCTCTACCAACTGAGCTAAGGAGACATCTGTTAAATACATTTAATATTATATTATATTTTTTTTTATTTGTAAACCTCTAAATTAAAAAAAGTTTATTTTTTTCTATTTTGTACTAATTGACTTTTATAGTGTATTTTGTTATAATTTAATAAGAATAGGTATCGGTGATAAAAATGAAAAAAATTGGTGGAAAAAGTTTTTGGATCATTTTAGTTATTAGTATTGTTGCTTTAATTATTTTGACGATTGGAGTTATATTTCTTACTAGAAAATCTAGTAAAGAATTTTATAGTGCTGGATATATTATTAATAGTACTGCTAGTAAGAGTGACAAACTTTATTTTAAAGACAATACTGTATATAAAGAAAATGTTTTTGAAGAATATGTTTTTAAGAATGTAGATAATAAAGAAGTTAATGTTGATAAGAATAATTTTATTCATTATTTAGATAATTCTTTATCTTTTATGAAAAATGGTGTTTTATTGGACTTAGATAATATTAGTACTTCTTTAGTACCATATTATAATATCACTGATGCTTCTATTATTAAGTATAATAATGGTGGTTATTATATTGAAACTGCTGATAAAACTTTAGTGTTTGGTAATTTTCTTGGTAAAATTACTGATAATAAATATATTGTTGTTGGAAAAGATATTAAAATTAAACTTGCTGGTAGTAATGAAACAGTAAGTGGTGATTATTTTGAAATATTATTTGTAGAAGATGGAGTTGTTAAAATAGAAAATCAAGAGGGTAGTTATCAGACTGTTAGTGATGGTACTACTATTTATGTGGGAAATAATATTAAAATTGATCTTGGAGATAAAAATGTTTATCTAGATGACAATAGTAAATTATCACTTAATGAGATGACAATTGATGGTAATGAAAATATTAATATTACTCCTAGTGATGGTAAAGTTAAAGATGACAAAAAAGATAATAAAGGAGATACTGAAGGTAAAGATAATACTAGTAATAATCCAAATGGCAATGGTACTGATGGTAAGGAAAATACAACTCCTGGTAATAATGGTGATAACGAAGCAGATGGTAATGAAAATCCAGATGATAATAAAACGGTTATTAAAAAAGAGGTTTCTGTTGATTTAGTTAGTGCGAAAGCAGGTATTAATTCTTTTGAAGCTAATTTTCAAGTAATTGATACAGGAAATTTTATTAAAGGTAATTTAATATTTAATGTTGTTAATACTACTACTGGTAAAACTGTTTATACTAAGATACTTGCTAATAGTAGTGATATTCAAAATGTTGTTATTAGTTCTTTGAGTCCTGATACTAATTATGTTATGACTGTTAGTGAAGAAAATAATAGCGCTGGTATTCAATATTTTCAAAAGATATTTAGAACTGACACTTTAGATTTAAGTTTAGTTAGAGAATATGTTACTACTGATACATTATCTTATTCAATTGATTTTGGTAGTAGTAATGTTAAGTCTGCTAATGTAAGTATTTGTGGTAGTGATGGTAAATCTTGTAGTGAACCTGTTATAGTATCTAATTCTGATGATAATACTGTTACTTTTGATGATTTGAAAAAAAATACTACATATAATATTAAAGTTGATTCTGTAGTATTTAATAATTTGAATTATTCTGATGTTTATACTATTAATACTAGTGATACTACTTTAAAAGAAAAACCTGTACTTGGTGATATTTCTGTAAAGGTTAGTAATGATGGTAAAGAGTTTACTCTTTTGATGGATAAACCTACTGATGAAGATAAGAGTATTACTAAGTATACTTATGAAATATATAACGCTAAAGATATAAATGAGGAGAGTATTTCTACTGCTGAACCTGTTTATAGTTTTAGTAGTAATGAATTAAAAGAACAAAAATTAAAACTTGGTGAAAATGGGCTTGTTAGTAATGTTGATTATCGTTTCAAAGTAGTAGTGGACTATTATGATAATTATAAGAATAATCAAATTGAGACAGGATATAGTAATTATTTTCAAATTGTTGGTAAACCTACATTAGAGTTTACTCCAGATGATGAACTTATTTCATTTAATCAAATTGGTGGTGTTGTTACTATAAAAGATGAGGGATGTACAATACCTAATAATGAGAGAAAATGTGCTAATAAAGAAAATGACTTTATTATTAAGTATTATGGACCTGATAATATTAAGAAGACTATTAATGGTGTATCATTTACTAATCATGATGATAATACATTAACTTATGATTTATTACTTAAAGGTCTTACTGAGAATACTTTATATACTTTTGAAGTTTATGCTGATATTGATATGCAAAATGGTGAAGGACTTAGAAGTAGTGAATATATTGGTAGTTTTACTGCTAAGACTGATGGTACTAAGGCTTTAATGATGCAAAATTGGAAAGATAATAATTATAGTTTTGATACGCCAATTTCTGTTAATACTGAAATGGTAAGTACTGAGCCTAGTGATAATTCTATTGATAAAGTATCTTCTATTACATTTAATTTATATGCAGGTAATGTTAAAAATGTTTCTTTACCTGAACCTATTGGTAGTTTTACTACTACTGAAAATATTAGAGATTTATATTATAATAAGGAATTTACTTTAACTTCTAATATGTTTGGTATTGAAAACTTAGATGCTTTAAGAGAAATATCTGGTGGTAAATTATATAAGAATTATACTATAGAAGTTACTGATGCTTTAGATGAAACTGGGACTAATGAGTTTACAATATTAAATAATATGTATGTATTTAATACACCTTCTATTCTTTTGCTTGAAGATGAGGTTAGTAATCCGGAAATTATTGTTAAAGAAATTACTAATAATATGACTAATTCTGGTGATTATGCTGGTATTTCATATGATAGTAGACTTGATAAAGATACTATAAGAGGATATAAAGTAACTGCTAATTTTGATAGTGACAAGATTAGTAGTGTACTTAAACTAGTTGATAATCCTATTAAGAATGTTAAATTCTATGTTTATAATAAAGATGGTAATGTTATTACTACTAAAGATATTGCTTTTAATAATGATAATACTGTTGATGCTTATTTCTTCTTGGATTATGGTACTGATTCTTCAGTAGAAGATAATGATCTTAGAAGAGGTAATACTTATAAGTTTGCTTTTATTATTAATCTTGATACTGATAACGATGGTAAAGCTGATAGTACTTTTCCTTCTAGTATACCTACTAGTGGACTATTTAATGCCATAAAGAAAGATCCAGTATTTAAGTTATATATTGATAATAGTACTAGTAATTCTATTACTTATAAATATTTAATTACTGATATTGATAATGCTTTAGAAAAAGATGAGGAATCTGGTAAATACTTATTATATTATGATATTGAAGATAATAGTTATTCTAGTGTAATAGAAGTAGCAGATACTTTTAAAGATGTTACTCTATCTAATTTGAATTCTTCTGATATATATTCTATTAGTTATAGTAGAAGAAATTTAAAGGGTAGTGATGCTAGTAAGGTTGTTTTAGATAAGTATTATTTTGATGGATATCATGATGGAAAGACTGCTAATTTAAGTTATAGTTTAGAATATGGTAATTTTGATAATAGATTAAAGATTGTTTTAGAGGATAATGATTTCTTAGATAGGGTATCAGCTTATTTACTTACTTTGAGTTCTGGTAAAGATAAATATGAAAAAGTTATTTCTGATTTTAAAGCTAGTGATATTAAAGATTGTGGTGATAAGAAATGCTTTATTGTGGATTATGCTGAACTTACTAAGAGCGATAAAAATAAGACTGGTGTTGATTTAAAAGGTAAGGATGTTAAGGTTAGTTTAAAGGCTTTTTATGATACTGGTTATGTTGGTTTTAGTCAAAAATCTTTAGTAGGTGATTACTTTAAAAACTTAGGCTTGGTATCTGATAAAGATGCTAATAAGGTTGGCTATTTATATCAAAATAATGGTACTGATAGTAATGGTAAATATATCTATGTTCAGAGTAATGGTAGTAATGTTGTATTTAATACTTCTATTAAGCCTATGGGAATATTAGGAAGTGAATTAATTAAAGGTGATGTTGGTACTGCTACTTGGAAATTTAATGTAAATAATATGATTGATATTGATAATAATAAGTTTGTTTCTTTTGGAGATATTAATACTTTAGAAACGGGATTTGCATTTATTAGAAATGGTATATTTAGAACGGATGTAGGTAGTATTAATCTTAAAGTTGTTGATATGGTTGATATTAATACTGATAATAATAATTTTAAATTTACTAGTTTTACTCCTAAAGTTAGTGCTAGTGTTAGTTCATTAATTAATGGTGGTATATTTAATATTGATTTATCAGTTGATGAGGAAACTTTAAAGAGTGATTTTGTTAAAACTGATGGTAAGTATAAATTTTATATTGATATTTATAAGAAAAATGTTTGTGAAGAGGGAACTGAATGTGAAGATGAAACTTTTGTTAAAACAGAAGAGACTTATTATGATGATTTAGGTAAGGTAGTTGTTACTGGACTTGATCCTGATACTAGTTATGTTTATAAGATATCTGCTGATATGAATAAAAATGGCACTAAGGTTAAAACACCTTTATTTGATAATGGTAGAAGTGGATATGTTGAATTTAAGAGTAGTTTTAGTACTTTAAATAAGGATAAGATTCTTAAAGGTTTAAATCTTAAATATACTTCTAGTATTGGGGATGATACTTATAGTAAGAGAGTATTAAATATGAAATATAATCTTTATACTGATGTTAATTTTGATATTTTATATGAAATATATGATATAGATGGTAACAAAAAGTATGATGGTACTATTGTTAATGGTGATTTCTCTGTATCTAAAAGTGGAGCTATATCTGCTTCTTATGACAAAGATATTTCTGGTAATGATTTTGTATTTGGAGCTAATTATTATACTTTAAAAGTTTATGCTGTTACTACTGATTTACATAGAAAATTAGAATTATATAATGATGTTATTAAACAAGTTTCTACTGATAAAATATATATGGATGTTGCTGAACTTAGAAATCCATCTATTACGGTTAATAAACAAGAGGCTATTATTTCTGAAGATTATAAACACAGTATTAAGTATAAGATTACGGTTATTGATAGTAATAGAGTTATTACTGATGGTAAATATTATATTGAACTTCAAGATACTTCTTATAAAAATGTTTGTTCTAATCCAAAAGATTGTCAAGTTACTGTTGATATGAAAAATAATACTTGTACTTTTGGTAATGGTAAATCATGTACTGTTAATCCTGTTAATGATGGCTTAGTGGTAGAAGTTACTTTTGATAATTTGAAGGCTGATACTAATTATGTTATATATGCTTATGCTGATGTTTATCGCAATAATGTATCACTTAATGATAGTGAAAAGTTATCAAAAGTATATGTTAGAAAGAGTCAGTATACTAAGAGTGATTTAGGATTTTCTCTTGGAGCTGTTACTCCAACTGCAGTTTCTAAAAAAGAGGTACATCTTACATTTGTAGGAGCTGCTAACTTAAATGAAAAGATAAAAGGTATTGAATATAGTATTACTGTTCAGGGTGGTGAAAGAATTGCTTCTGGTGTTATTGGTAAGACTACTAATACTGGTAGTGATGAGATTACATTTAAATTAGATAGTGATAGATATCCTTATCTTGATATTGCTATTCCTGATGGTAAGGAACTTGGTGTTAATAATACTATTAATATTACTTATTATTATTTGGATAATGATGGTAATATTAGTGTTCTTAAATTAGGAGATAAGACTACATTTGATTATTCGTTTAAAAATGAAAATAAATAGGAAAGGTCGTAAAATAATATGAGAAAATATGATATTAAGAATAAGAGAAACATTGGAATAATTATAGGAATTTCGATTATAATTATAATCATGTTTTCTCTAGTTATTAAATTGTTTTTATCAAGTGATAAAAAGGAATATACTGTTCATGATGGGGCTTTAGTTTTTGATAAGGATAAGTCTATTATTAAAGTTACTGAAGATAGTACTATTAAGAAAAAATGGAATAATGAGTATTATCTTAAGTTTAAAGATAATAATTATGAACTTGGTAATACTGCTATTAGTTATAATGAAAAGACTGGAGAAATTATTTTATATGGAAAATATTATGAAATTGGTTCTGGTGATTTGATTGATGTTACTGATGGTGAAACTGTTATTAAGAGTTCGGTTATTACGAAGTTTTATAAGTTAGCGGATAGAAAGTATTTGGTTGTTGATAAAGATATTAAAACTTCTGATGGTCTTTTATCTACTAATGAGTTTTTAATGATTGACTTGGATAAAGTTGGTAATGCTACTTTAGTTAATCATAAGGTTAATTTAAAGGCATTTGCAGCTACTTCTATTGTTACTTCTAATTATACTTTTGATATTGCTAATGAGATTCTTACTTATGGTAGTAATAAGATTGATTTAAAGAAAATTATTGGTTCTTCTAATACTTATACTAAAGAAGATTTGATTCCTGAAGAAAATGATAATAGTTCTTCTAATGATGGGGTTACTAATATTACTGATAATACTATTGGTGGTAATGGTACTAATGGTGGTAATGATGCTACAGGAGATAATAAGGGTACTGATGATGGTAAGAATAATAATTCTGGTGATGTTATTGAAGAAATTAAGAAGGCTACTAAGAGAACTTCAGTTATTTCTGTTACTAGTAGTGTTAGTAAGATTGTAGTTGATTATGTTGTATATGATCCTTATAATGAATATACTAATGTTTATATGGAAGTAGAAGAAGCTGGTAGTAATAAGATTAATACTATTTATTTAAATAAAAATGATACTAGGTATGAGTTTACTAATATTTTTCCTAATACTACTTATAGAATTAGGTTTAAATATTCTTATATTGAGGATGGTAATGAGGTTATAGATACTTTTGATGATATTACGATTGCTACTAAGAGACCTAAGGTTAATATTAAGACTACTAATGTTAGTTTTGGTAAGATTAGTTATTTGATTACTACTGATAATAGCTATAATATTGAATCCGGTATACTTACTGTTAAGGTTAATAATGAGGTTGTTAGTAGTAATAGTGTTAGTATTAATGGTAATACTACTGATAGTGTTTCTATTTCTGCTAGTAGTGGTGATATGGTTGAGCTTATTTTATCTGATATTAAAGCTGGTGGAAGAATTATTAGTGGTGTTAGATCTAGTGATAAATTTATATACTAGGAGGTATTGTTATGAAAGAATTTATTAAAAAATATTATAGTATTTTGATTCCAGCATTTTTAGTGATTGTTATTTTGATAGCGGTTATTCTTTATGCTATGGAATATAAAAATAATAGGTATGCTATTGTTACTGATACTAAGGTTTATCAATATTTTTCTGGTAATAAGATGGAATATACTGCTAAAGTTGGTAGGAATAGAAAGAAAGTTATTCTTAATTTTGAGGCTAAAGATTTTTCTGTTAATTTAGATAGTACTCCAGTATATGTTAAAAAGAAAGAGGGAGCAGATGTTATATTTCCTAAGGAGATGATGGCTTTCTTTCCTTTAAATGATAAAGCATATGTTGTTGATGCTTTATCTGAAGTATATACTAATTATGATTTGAATTATTTGAGAATTAAAAGACTAGATAAGTCTTTTGACCATATGTTTTTATATGATGGTAAGGATTTATACTTCTTCCTTGATGAGGTTACTTTGATTGTTGGTGATAAAGAAATTATTCTTAGTCCTATGTCTTATGTTAGTTGTTCTTATCTTAATATGGTTGAATACTATGATTATAGTAGTGATAAATATGTTACCATAGAACTTGGTAATGAAAATGTTTATGTTAAGAATGATTATATGAATATTGATGTTTCATTAGATAAGGTTATTTATAAGGATAGTTTTAATTTAATAGGAGGAAAGTTAAGTAATTATAAAAAAATTACTGATATGGAAGAAAAATAATCATATACTTTGATAGGTGAGTATATGAAAAAAATTGATTTGTTATATTTGATAGTAGTTATGTTTTATTTGATTAGTGGGTTAATTAAGTGGAATATGACTACTATTTTTGCTTGTCTATTATCTTTGATATTTATGGTTATTACTAATGTTATTGGTAAGAAGTTAGGGTTTGGTAATGGTATTAAGATACTTATATATGTTTTTATTCTTGGTACTGAGATATTGGGAGAAATATATCATTTTTATGTTGATGTATGGTGGTTTGATATGGTTATGCATACTTATTTTTCTTTTGTTATTTCTTATGTTGGATTATATTTGATAAGATATTTTAATATTAAGAAAAGTATTTATTTTGTGATATTATTTATTTTTTCTTTTGCTATGATGACTGAAAGTATTTGGGAGATATTTGAATTTTCGATGGATAGGGTTATTGGTACTGATATGCAGAAGGATACTGTTATTAGGAATATTAGTTCTACATATTTATCTCATGATATATATGTTGATAAGGTTATGGTTAATGATATTGATTTTATGGATAGATATGGTGGATATTTGGATATTGGTTTATATGATACTATTGGTGATATGATATGTACAGTAGTGGGTAGTTTTATGTTTATTATTATAATGAAAAAAAGACTAAATTGTTAGTCTTTTGCTTCTATATAAATACTTTTATCAAATTTATGGGTACCATCATTTATTTTTTCTAAAGTATTAGTGGTTATTAAGAAGTAAGTATCTCTATTTACATTGATATCACTTATTGGGTCGTCCCAAGTTAAATCTAGGTGATACCATTTACCATCTAGGTATACTAGGTTCCAAATGTGTTCTTCATTACTTATTTTATAATTTATGACATTTAATTTATTTAAGAAGATAGCCATGGCATCGGCATAGCCATTACATGTACCATATCCTTCAATTAGGACTCCATATGCAGTGTTAGATTTGTAAGTGGTATCATTTTTGTTTTCATATTTTAATTTATCATATTCGGCGTTATCTATAATATAGTCATGAATTACTTTTATTTTTTCTCTAGTGGGCATATTATTGGTTATTTTTTCTTTTATTACTTTATCTACTACTTCGTTTATTTTTGTTATTTCTTCATTGCTATAGGCTTTGTTTATGGTTATTCCTATTTTATATTCACCACCATAATTTAATTTGATATTATTTGAACTGTTATATGGATGAACAAAATTATTTAGTAATGATATTGTTTCTTTAAAGCCTTCACCATTATTTATTGTTAACATATTGATATCATTTAAATAGTTTGTATAATTTTTAGTGATATATCTTTCGGTATGATGAATGCCGCTATTTAAGGTGTAGTATATAAAATTAATTAATTCTTTATGATTATTTATGCCCATACCGGTATAATTATCTACATAGTTAAAGTTATCATCAATATAATACTCGTTAGTAGTGGAAGAAGAGTATTTTTTTTCAATTGAATATTCATAATATTTATATCTAAGGGTATTTTTGTTAAAAGCACATACTGTTACTATGATAATAGCAATAGCTCCCATAATTACAATTAATCTTCCGTTTTTATTCTTTTTATTCATATCTTCCACCTCTAATTAGATTATATCATTTTATAGGGAATTTTATCAAGAAAAATATTAAGTTTTTTTAATAAATTTACTAGATGTAAACTTTTAGTAAAATAATATGAAAAAAATAATTTACTTATACCTTATTATTTGGTATAATTAAAGGGAAATATCTTGAGGAGGAATAGTATGAATATTGAAAATAAAAAACCTAAAATTTATTTAATTTGTGGTAGGGCTAGACATGGTAAAGATACGATAGCGGGATTTCTTAAGAAGTTCTATGAAGAAGATGGTAAAAAGGTTATTTATTCACGAGCGGGTAAGTATATTAAGTTTTATGCAATGGAAATGACTGATTGGGATGGTAGTGAGGAATCTAAACCTAGAAAGTTACTTCAAGAGCTTGGAACTGATGTTATTAGAAATAAACTTAATAAGGCTGAGATGTTTATTGAAAGACAACTTGATGATATTGAGATTTATTCTTATTTTTATGATGCTATTATTGTACCGGATATTAGACTTCCTAGAGAGATAGATAGTGTTAGAGAGAAGTTTGATAATGTGGTTGTTATTAAGGTAGAGAGAATTAATTTTGAAACTAGTTTAGATAGTAAAGAACAGGCACATGTTACAGAGATAGCTATGGATAATTATAATGATGTTGATTACATTGTTACTAATGATACTTTAGATAAATTAGAAAAAGATATATACGATATATATAAGGAGACGAGATAATATGAAGAAGTTAACAGGAAGAGAAATTATTAGAATGTATTTGGATTTCTTTTGTGAGAGGGGACATACAGAAGTTGATTCTGCTCCTTTAATACCAATGAATGATCCAACAGTGCTTTGGATTAATGCTGGTGTTACACCACTTAAGAAATATTTTGATGGAACTGTAGTACCTAGTAATAGGAGACTTACTAGTTGTCAAAAATGTATTAGAACTGGGGATATAGAAGAAGTAGGTAAGACTGCTAGACATCATACTTTTTTTCAGATGTTAGGTAATTTTAGTATTGGTGATTATTTTAGAGATGAGGCTCTTACTTGGGCGTGGGAACTACTTACTAGTCCTAAATATTTTGATATGGATAAAGATAAACTATATATTACGGTTTATACTGATGATGTTGATTCTTATAATAAGTGGATTAGTTTAGGTGTTAAACCTTCTCATTTAGTTAAATTAGATGGTAATTTTTGGGAGATAGGACCAGGGCCTTCTGGACCTGATACGGAGATTTTTTATGATCGTGGTGAAAAGTATGATAAAGAAGGCAATGGTATTAAGTTATTACAAGAAGAAATAGAGAATGATCGTTATATTGAGATATGGAATAATGTTCTTAGTCAGTTTAATGCTACTGAAGGTTTGAAGAGAGAAGAATATCCTGAACTTCCTAGTAAGAATATTGATACTGGTATGGGTGTTGAGAGAATGGCTTGTATTATGCAAGGTACTGAGACTAATTATGAGACTGATTTATTTATGCCTATTATGAAGAAAATAGAGGAAATTTGTTCTATTCCATATATGGGTCAAATGGAATTTAAGGTAATAGCAGATCATATTAGAACACTTACTTTTGCCTTATCTGATGGAGCTGTATTTGAAAATGTAGGTAGAGGATATGTTCTTAGAAGACTTCTTAGAAGAGCTTCTAGAATGGGAAAGAAACTTAATATTAATAGAGAGTTTTTAAGTGATATGGTTGATGTAGTAGTAGAAAATTATAAAGATACTTATCCTGATTTAGTTGGTACTAAGAGTAAAGTTAAAGAACTTATTGCTAAAGAAGAAAGATTATTTCAAAAGACTTTATTAGCTGGTGAAAAAAGATTAGAGGAATTATTTGATAGTGGTACTAAGGTTATTAGCGGAGAAGATGCTTTTAAATTATATGATACTTATGGTTATCCTATTGAACTTACTATTGAAGCTGCTGAGGAAAGAGGATTTAAGGTTGATACTGATAGTTTTAATGCTTATATGAGTGCACAAAAGGAACTTGCTAGAAATAGTAGAAAAGTTGAAGCTAGTATGAATTTACAGAATGATTTACTTATTAATTATAAGAAAGAAAGTAAATTTGTTGGTTATGAAAAATTGGGATTAGAAACTGAAGTTATGGATATTATGAAGGATAATGTATTTGTGGATTCTTCTAGTGAGGACTGCTATATATTTCTTAAGGAAAATCCTTTCTATGCTGAGAGTGGTGGTCAGGTATCTGATTCGGGATATTTAAAAAATGATAATTGTAAATTAGAGGTTATGGATGTTATTAAGGCTCCTAATGGACAACATTTATTATATGTTAAGGTACTTGAAGGTACTGTAAATAAGGGAGATAAGATTCTTACTCATGTTCTTAAAGAAAAGAGACTTGCTATTATGAAGAATCATTCTTCTGTACATTTGCTTCAAAGATCTTTACAAGAATTACTTGGTAATAGTGTTCATCAGGCTGGAAGTAAAGTTGATGAAAATATGCTTAGATTTGATTTTAATTATCAGGGTAAGTTATCTGATGAACTTATTATTAAAGTAGAGGAACTTGTTAATAAGAGAATTAATGCTGGGTATGATGTTACTATTGAGTATTTACCTATTAAAGAGGCTATTAAGAAGGGGGCTATGGCTTTATTCTCTGATAAATATGGAGATATTGTTAGGGTAGTTACTATTGGTGATTCTATTGAGTTATGTGCTGGTACGCATATTGATAATACTAAGAATATTGGCAGGTTTGCTATTGCTTCAGTAGAGAATAAGGGTACTGATACTTATAGAGTAACAGCGGCTACTGATAATAATATTGTTCCTATTCTTAAGGAAGAGATATCTAAATATAATGAAGAGATGATTAGATTACTTGATAAGGCTAAGAGAATTATTAATGAGGCTAAGGAAAATGATATTGATCTTGAATTTAATTTTAATATTGATAATAGTGATCCTGAAAGTTATAAAGATATTGTTTATAATAAGAATGAACTTGCTATGTTAAGAGAAGGACTTAAGAAGTTAGAGAAAGACTTTAATACTAAGAAGAGTGAGAAGTCTGTTAGTGATTTATCTAGTTTCTTAGATATTAAAGAAGATATTAATGGTATTACTACTATTATTAGTATTACTAATGGTTATGATATTAATACTTTGAGACAAATTGTTAGTGCTCTTAGTAATCAGCTTGATAATAATTTTATATTACTTGCTAATATTAATGATGATAATTCGGTTAATTATATTGCTAAATCTAATTCTAATAGGGTTAGTTGTGGTGATATTGTTAAGGATTTGGCTGTTAGATCTTCTGGTAATGGTGGAGGTAATAAGTCTTTTGCTCAAGGTGGAGGTACTGATGGTAGTATTACTTCTAAATTACTTGAAAATGTTAAAGAAATTATTAGAAATTTATAGAGACTTTGGTCTCTTTTTTCTATGAAGTGGGGGTTACTTTACAAAATGATAATTTTCTGCTATAATTATTTAAGTCTTTTACTTTAAAGAAAGGAGAATTATTTTGAGTAAAATTAGAATGTTTTCACTAGGTGGACTAGATGAAAATGGTAAAAATATGTTTGTTATTGAAGTTGATAAGAATATATTTGTTTTTGAAGCAGGGCTTAAATATGCTGATGAATTAACACTTGGTATTGATTATATTATACCTAATGTTACTTATTTAAAAGAAAATAAAAAAAGAATTAAGGGAATATTTTTAACACATGGTCATGATGAAAATATAGGGGCTTTAACTGATATTGTTGATGATTTAGGTAATCCTTGTATATATGGGTCTAAATATACTTTAGAGATTGTTAAAGATGAATTTGATAATTCTAATATTAAGTATAAGAATATGAAAGAGATAAAGGCTTATGTACCAATAGAGATTGGTAATGTTAAGATTTTTCCTGTAAATTTATCTCATTCTACACCTGATAATTTTGGTTATGCTATATATACTAAAGATGGAGTTATTTTTTATGCTTCTGATTATGTTATTGATTCACTTATGAAAGGGGCTTATAAGACAGATATTGGTAAGTTGGCTTATATTGGTAAGCAGAATGTATTATGTCTTCTTACTGAATCTTTCTATGCCGGTGTAGAAGGATTTACTTCTCCTAGACATAGAATAGCACCTTTAATTAGAGAGACTTTAAATAATAGTGATGGTAGAATTATTTTTAATGTATTAGATTCTCATTTATATCGTATTCAGGAATTATTTACTGAAGTAGAGAAGACCAATAGAAAAATTGTAATTATGGGTAAAAGACTTAAAAAGATAATTGATTTTGCTATTGAAAATCATTATCTATATATATCTAAAGATATTATTGGTGATTTATCTAATATAAATGATAAGAATGTTGTAATATTAAATGCTAATGAGAAAGATAAACCATATTACAATATTATGAGAATCGTTAATGGCTATGATAAATTTATTAAGTTAAATGAAGATGATACTGTGTTTTTAGCTACTCCTATTTATGATAATAGGGAGAAAACTTTTTATAGTTTACTTGATGATATTGCTAAGACAGGAGCTAATGTTGTTAGTTTATCTTCTAAAAAATATTTATCACATCATGCTTCTAATGAAGACTTAATGACTATGATTAATTTGATGAATCCTAAATATTATTTTCCAATAAGAGGTGAATATAAAAATCAGGTTATGAATGCTGAATTAGCAGAAATGGTTGGTATACCTAAAAGTAATATTATTCTTAAAGAAAATGGTGATGTTGTTACTTTTAAAAATGGTGTAATGTTAGATACTTTTGAGAGGGTTCATAGTGGTTCTGTTTTAATAGATGGTACTGCTGGTGATGATATTGGAGAAGTTGTTTTAAAAGATCGTGAGATGCTTAGTGATAATGGTATTATGATTATTTCTGTTACTTTGAATAAACAAACTAAAGAAATTATGGCTGGCCCTGAGATTTTAACAAGAGGATTTGTTTATGTTAAAGATTCTTATGAATTAATTAATGAGATTAAAAAGATTTCTGAAAAAATAGTAGTGGATAATACTAAGGGAATGAAGTATGTTGAATATAATAAAATTAAAAATACTATTAGAGATGAACTTAGTAAATATTTAATTAATCAGACTGGTAATAAGCCAATGATTATTACTGTAATTCAAGAAATATAAGCAAATTTTTACTAAATAATAAAAAAACTATTTCATTTTAGTTTTTTTTTTGTTATAATGTAGAAGAGGTATAATATGATATGAAGAAAAAGTTTTTACTATTAATGGTATTACTTTTATGTATTGGATGTACTAGGATAAATAATAATAATTATGATGTTATTGTAAATGATGTAATTGAAAATAGTAATAATATTTATAATACTAATTCTTTAGGATATAAATATTATTTACCATTTAGTATTAATAAAGTTTATGATAAAGATTATAATCAAATATTTAAAGTTAATGATACTTATATGTATTTATATGTTGATGTTATTAGTTATTATTATAAGAATAATTTAAATTTAGATGATAAAGATAGTAGTGATTGTTATTATTATAAAATTAATAATAATAATAAGAACGGATATGTTAAGATAACTAAAGATAAAGATAAGTATTTTATGAAAGTAGTTTATAATTATGCTAAAATAGAGACTTATGTAGAGGAGTATGAGTTAGCAGATATTTTATCTTATTCTATGATTATACTTAATAGTATTAATTATAATGATAATTTAATTGAAAAGATTCTTCAAGATGATTATTATTCTAGTTCATTTAAAGAATATAAAATTAAAAAGCCAGAAGATGCTGAAAGTAAATTTTCAGAATATTTAAGTGAGTATGTTGGTGAAGAGGATAGTATTATTCCGGATTTACCTGAATATTAGAAAAGGAGCGACTATATGGGATTTTTAGATAAGATAAAGGATTTATTTTCTGATGAAGAAGAGGTTGTTGAAACTAAAGAAATAGAAGTAGAAGAAAAAGAAGAACATAAGCTTCCTACTTTTATGAGAAATAAAATAGAGGAAGAAGAGAAAAGAGAAGAAGTAAAAAAAACTAGAACTGGTGTTTCTGATGAAATAATTAGTGATAGAGAAATAGTAAAAACTAGAGCTAATAATAATTTTGCATTTCCTATAGAAATGGATGAGCCTGATACTTTTGAGGTGCCTAAATATAGTAATCAAAATATTTTAGCAAAGAAGAAAGAGGAAGAAAAGAAAGTTTCTACTTTATATTCTAAAAAAGAAGAACCTAAACCTAAAAGATTTAAGCCTACACCAGTGATATCACCAGTATATGGTGTACTTGATAAGAATTATACTAAAGATGAAGTTAAATTACAGGATGAAAGTTCTTATGAAATACCTAGAGCAAGTAAAAAAATAGATTTTGAAACAGTTAGAAATAAAGCTTATGGAAGTTTAACTGATGATATTAGAAATAATTTATGTGAAAATTGTGAATTATATCAAGAAGTTAAAATTACTAAGAATGCTGATAAAAAGAAGGTAATTGATGATAGTAATTTACTTGTTGATATGACTGAAGATACTCCTAGTAATAAGGATGTTACTTTAGGTGATGCTGAAGATAATTATTTTGATTTTGGTGTTAGTTATGAACAACCTAAGAGAGATAAAACTGAGGTTGTAATTAATACTAATAAAGTAGAATTAGATGCAGGAGATAGTGATATTAAGATAGTAAATCATAATATGGAAGAATCTTCTGCTGAAAAGATAGAAGTTAAAGAAGAGGTTCCTAAGAGAAAAACTCCTAGTAAAAAATTAGAAGATACTATTGAATTTGAAAAGAAATTAGTACATGATGAGGAAGGTGCTGATGAGATATTAAATAATTATACTAATGATAATGCAATAGATAGTGATAATGATATATTTAATTTAATTGATTCTATGTATGATGAGGAGGAAAAATAATGACTGTTAATGAAGTATTACCAATTGTTTTATATATTTTAGGTGCTATTTTATTGGTAGCTTTAATAGTATTAACTATAAAATTAATTATTACTATGGATAAAATAGAAAAAGTTGTAGATAATATTACTGTTAAGGTTAAATCCTTAGATGGGGTGTTTGAGGTTGCTTCATTAGTTAGTAATAAAGTTACATTTGTTACTGATAAAGTTGTTGATATAATCAGTATGATTATTGATAAAATATTTAATAAAAGAAAGGATGATAAAAATGAGTAAAAAAGGATTAGGTAAATTAGTATTAGGTGCTGGTATTGGTGCTTCTTTAGCTTTATTATTTGCTCCTAAAAAAGGTAGTGACTTAAGAAATGATATTAAGAAGAAAATTAATGAATTTATGAAAAGTGTAGATGATATGACTGTTTCAGAAATTAAAGATGAGTTTACTACTAAAGTTAATGAAATTAAAAAGGGCCTTGATGAATTAGATAAAGAAACTGTTTTAAAAGCCGCTAAAAAGAAGGGTAATGAACTTAAAGATAAAGCTAATGAATTAGTAGAACTTGCTAAAGAAAAGGGTACTCCTGTACTTGAGGGAATAGCAGATGATTTAAAGGAAAAAACTATTTCAGTGGCACAAGAAGTAATTGATAAATTAGAAGAAAAATAATCAGTAATTGATTATTTTTTTTGAAAGGATGATAATATGAAAGCACTAGTAACTGGAGCTTCTTCTGGTATGGGAAGAGATATGGCTAAATATTTATATTCATTAGGATATGAGTTATATTTAGTTGCAAGAAATAAAAAAGATTTAAATAGAGAATTTAAAGGATATAAAAATATACATACTTATGGTTATAATTTAATAATTGAAGAAGAATGTGTTAAATTATATAAAGAATTAAAAGATGAAAATATTGATATATTAATTAATAATGCTGGATTTGGAGATGCTGGTAATTTTACGGAAACTAGTTTAGATAAAGAAATGGATATGATTGATTTAAATATTAAAGCATATCATATACTTACTAAATTATTTTTAAAAGATTTTGTTAAGAGAGATTATGGTAGGATACTAAATGTTGCTTCAATGGCTGGTTTTATGCCAGGACCTTATATGGCTACTTATTATGCTACTAAAAACTATATTGTTAGTTTATCTTTAGCTATATATGAAGAATTAAAAAGAGATAAATCTAATGTTAAAATATCTATATTTTGTCCTGGACCAGTTAATACTAATTTTAATAATGTAGCGGATGTTAAATTTAATATTTCTTCTCTTAATAGTGAATATGCTAGTAAAGTAGCTATAGATGGTATGTTTATGAATAAATTACTTATTATTCCTAATAATATGAAATTTAATCATTTACTTACTAAGATTGTTCCTACTAAGAGTATTTTATTTGTAAATTCTTTAATACAAGAAAGAAAAGAAGAATGAATTTTCTTTCTTTTTCTATTTAATTATAGTATAATGTATTAAGAGGTGTGCATAATGAAAAAAATAGTTGTCTTAGGTGGAGGAACAGGGCTTTCAGTGCTTCTCAGAGGATTAAAACAGTTTCCTCTTGATATTACCGCTATTGTGACAGTTGCTGATGATGGCTCTTCTAGTGGAAGGCTTAGAGAAGAATTTGATATATTTGCAGTAGGTGATCTTAGAAATGTTTTAGTTTCTTTATCTGAAGTAGAACCACTTATTGAGGATTTATTACAATATAGATTTGTTACTGATAGTTCTTTAAATAATCATCCGATGGGTAATTTACTGTTAACTGCTTTATATAATATTACAGGTAATTTAACTGAATCACTTAGATCTTTATCTAAAATATTTAATATAAAAGGAACTATACTTCCTTTTACTGAAGAAAATCCTGTATTAATAGCTCATACTACTGATGGTAAAATAATTGAAGGAGAATCTAATATTACTAAGGCTGGAAAAGAGATTGATTATATTGAATATAAAAATGAAGTTAAACCTACTAAAGAAGTAATTAAGGCTATAGATGAAGCTGATTTAATTATATTTGGTATTGGTAGTTTATATACTAGTATAATCCCTAATTTATTATCTAAAGAAGTAGTAGAATCTTTAAAGAATTCTAAGGCTAAGAAGATGTATGTTTGTAATATAATGAGTGAACATGGAGAGACAGATAATTATAAAGTATCAGATTGTATTAAAAAAATTAATTCTTATGTTAAAGAAGATTTAATGGATGTAGTAGTTGTTAATAATAAAAAAGTACCAGATGATATAAAAGAAAGATATTTAGGAGAAATAGCTGGTCAAATTGATATTGATTATGATGTATTAAATGATATGAATGTTGAAATAATTGAAGATGAACTTCTTTATATTAGTGAGAAGAAAAAAGTTAGACATGATCCATATAGAACAGCACTTGCAATATTTAATTATATAGTTAAGGAGTTAAAATAATGAGTTTTACAATGGTTGTTAAAGATGAGGCTTCAAAAATAGAAACTACTAGATTAGAAGATATATCTGAATTATCCGCTATTATAAGAATAGCGGGAAATATTAATAATAATATAAATGTTACTATTGAAAATAATGCTGTAGCAAGAAGAGTATTTAAATTATTTAAGGAAATATATGGTATTAGTCCTTCTATTACAGTTAGAAATAAGAAACTAGGTAGAGGATTAACTTATATATTAAATATAAATAATAAAGTAAAAGAAATACTTGAAGATTTATCTATTATTGATAATAATAAATATCTTAGTATTCCTAAAGAATATTTAATATCAGATGAAGAACAATTAAGAGCATATTTAAGAGGAGTATTTTTAGTATCTGGTTCTGTTAATGATCCAAAGACTAGTAGATATCATATGGAATTTATATTAGATACAAAAGAATATGCTAATTTTATTAATAAATTACTTAATACTTATGACTTAAATAGCAAAATAATTAAAAGAGAAAAGAATTATACTGTATATATAAAAGAAGCAGAAAAGATAAGTGATTTTTTAAGAGTTATAAAGGCTTTTTCTGCGGTTATGTATTTTGAAGATATTAGAATATATAGAGATCATAAAAATATGACTAATAGACTTAATAACTGTGAACAGGCTAATATGGATAAAGTATTTATGACTGCGAATAAACAAATTAATGATATAGAAAAATTATATGAATTAGATATGGTTGATTTACTTGATGAAAAGTTAAAGACAGTTATAGAATATAGAATGAAGTATAAAGAAAGTTCTTTAAAAGAATTAGCAGAAATTATGTCTTTTGAAACAGGTACTGAAATTACTAAGTCTGGATTAAATCATAGATTTAGAAAAATTAGAGAGATCCTAGATAATATAGAAAATAAATAATTATATAGTACTAACTCTAAAATATGATAGGTCTAATGAGACTCTGATGGAGACTAAGAATTAGGCTATATCAGACATGAAAATACCTTGGATTTTCATGAAAGGTGAAAAATGTAAAAAAATGTAGAAAAAGTACTTGACAGATAGTGTAAAATGGTGTACAATTTAATTGTCTAATAGAAAATACTATGATAATATAATGTAAATATTAATAACGACTATATGTTTTAATATTTACCCGAGTAGAAGTTTTATTTGGAAATCTTTATGTTAAATAGTAAATGTTGGGTATTATGGTAGAGGCTATAATTCTTATCTATCTATTAGATATGCATATATGTATGAGAAAGAAAACTCATTAGATAGGAAGCTGTTTTATATTAACTGACATTAATTTAAAATGGTTATTCATCAAACTAGAGAATGCAATTGTGTGTCAGACAATGCATTCTTTTATTTTACCTAAAATTATGTTATACTATTAATGCAATGAGGAAGTGGTATTATGAAAGAATTACTTAGTCCTGCGGGTAATATGGAATGTTTAAAGGCTGCGGTTAATAATGGAGCAGATGCCATTTATCTTGGTGGAAAAACATTTGGAGCTAGAGCATATGCTGGTAATTTTAGTAATGAGGAATTAAAAGAAGCAGTTAATTATGCTCATTTATATGGAGTAAAAATATATATAACAGTAAATACTATTATTTATAATACTGAAGTAGATGAATTAATTAAATATATAGAATATTTATATAAAATAGGAGTAGATGCTCTTATTATGCAGGATATAGGTATGATATCATTAGTTAGAAAAGTATTTCCTAATATGGAAGTACATGCTTCTACTCAGTGTCATAATCATAATTATGAAGGTATAAAGTTATTAAAAGAATTAGGAGTAACTAGAATAGTACTAGATAGAGAAATGTCTCTTGAAGAAATAGAAAATATAGATGTAGATATAGAAAAAGAAGTATTTATACATGGAGCTTTATGTAACTGCTACTCTGGATGTTGTCTATTTAGTTTTATGAATGGTGGTAGAAGTGGTAATAGAGGAGAATGTACACAAGTATGTAGACTTCCTTTTAAGTTAATAAAAAATGGTGAATATGTAAATAATGAAAGTAAATATTTACTTAGTACTAAAGAACTTAATACTATAAATAATTTTAATAAACTATTAGATAGTGATATTGTAAGTTTTAAAATTGAAGGTAGAATGAAATCTCCTAGTTATGTTGGATATGTAACTAGAATATATAGAAAATTAATAGATAGTTATAGTAATAGAATATCTAGTGAAGAAGAAGATAATTTAAAGATATTATTTAATAGAGAATTTACTAATGGTTATTTATTTAAAGATAAAGTTATGAATATAGAATCTTCTAATCATAGAGGATTAGATATTGGTAAAGTAATAGATGTTAATAAAAAGAAAATTAAAATTAAATTAGATAAAGAATTATATCAAGAAGATGGTATTAGATTTAAGAATAGTAATAAGGGTATGATAGCTAACTTTATTTATAATGAAAAAGGATTACTTATTAATAAAGGTAATGTTGGAGATATTATTTATTTGGATAATAAGATTAATCTAAAAGATAAAGATATTTTAGTTAAGACCTCAAGTAGTTATTTAGACAAAGAGATAATTACTAGTAGTATTAAAAAGATACTTATAAATATAGATATTAAATTAATAGATAAGTTTTTAGATATTACTTTTAGTGATAATATGAATAATATAGTTAGTGATAAAGTAAAGGTAGAACCTCCTGTTAAGAGGGGAACTACTAATGAAGAGATTAAAGAAAAGATAACTAAACTTGGTAATACTCCTTTTGTATGTAATAATATAAATATTGATATAGATAGAGATATCTTTGTTAATATGAAAGATATTAATAATATAAGAAGATTATTATGTGATAAATTAATTACTACTAGAAGTAGTAATAAAAGAGATATTATTATTAATAAATATTCATTAGATTATAATAAAGAAGATGATTATAATACTGAAATATCAGTACTTGCTAGAAATAAAGAACAAGTACAAGCAGGTATAGATATGAATATAGATAGAATATATGTTGATAGTGAATTATATGATATATATAAAGATAATGATAAAGTATATTTGAGATTGGAGAGAGTTAATAATAATTATAATTATGATAGTAAAAATATACTTGCTACTGAGATAGGGGCTATCTATAAATATAGAGATAGTAATCTTATTAGTGATTATTATTTAAATGTAGTTAATAACTATAGTATTAAGTTTTTACTAGATAATGGTGTTAAGAGAGTTACTTTATCTCCTGAAGTTAATTATAATTATTTAGATGATTATATATTAGATAAAGTAGAATTAATAATATATGGTACTATAGAAAATATGATTACTAAGTCATGTCCTATTAAAGAATTAAAAATATGTCCTTGTAAAAAAGAAGATATATATTATCTAGAAGATATTAATAAGAATAGATATAGAGTACTTCATAACAATTGTTTAACACATATTATGCATTATAAAAAGATTAATTATATTGATAATATTAATTATTATAAAAATCTTGGTATTAGATCATATAGATTAGAATTACTAGATGAAAGTTATGAGGAAGTTATTAAATTAATTGATGAAATAAGGAAATAGTTAATATTTCTTTATTTTTATTAATGACTTTTATTTTGAATTTTGATACAATAGTTATATATAGATGTTTAGGAGGAAAATATATGAATATCAATAAACTTAAATTAGAATTAATAGCACAGAGAAAGTCTAAATTTAAAGGGAATATTTATCATTATTCACAAGTTAATTTTGCTTATAATTCAAATAAAATTGAGGGAGGTAGGTTAACTGAGGATGAAACTGAAGAAATATTTGAAACAGATTCATTTATTCCTAAAAGTGATACTGCTATTAAACTAGATGATTTAATTGAAATGAAAAATCATTTTAGGTTATTTGATTATACACTCGACATAATAGACAAACCACTATCAAAAGAAATAATGATAGATATGAATAAAATATTAAAAAGAAATACTACTGATGAAGAAAATCCAAGATATAATGTTGGTGGTTTTAAAGTTGTACCAAATAAAATAGGATTAATTAATGTTATTAATACATCAAAACCTGAAGATGTAGAGAAAGACCTTGATATACTTATATCAGAATATGAAGAGATGGATGAAATAACACTAGAAGATATTATTGATTTTCATTATAAATTTGAACTTATACATCCATTTGGAGATGAGAATGAACCTTTAGGACAGCAAAAGACATACCTTCAAAAATACTTACAAAATAAGGGTTTTACTGATTTTGGTAAATCTTTTTTTTGAATGAATTTTACAATTTTAGTATAAAATGCTGATTTTTTTAAAATATACGATATAATTTAATTGGAGGGTGGTATTATGATATATATAACAGGTGATAAGCATGCTGATTTTTATGAGGTATGTTGTTTTTGCAAAAAAGAGAAAACAAATATATCCGATTTAATGATAATATTAGGTGATGCAGGAATAAATTATTTTAATGATCCAAGAGATTATAAATTAAAAAAAGAATTATCAGAGTGTAACATAACGTTTTTCTGTGTTCATGGAAATCATGAAGAACGACCTGAAAAAATAAAAACATATAAAACTAAAGAATTTCATAATGGTATAGTATATTACGAAGAAGAATATCCTAATATATTATTTGCCAAAGATGGAGAAGTATATAGTCTAAATAACAAAAGTGTCTTAGTAATAGGTGGAGCTTATTCTATAGACAAAGAATATAGAATAAAATATGGTTATTGTTGGTATGAAACTGAACAACCAAATGCTGATATAAAAAAAAGAGTATTTAAAGCAATTAAAAATAATAATAATGATATTGATATTGTATTGAGTCATACTTGTCCATATAAATATATGCCTCGAGAGGTATTTATGTCTGGGGTAGATCAATCAAAAGTTGATTATAGTACAGAAAAATTTTTAGATGAAGTTGAAAAAAAATTAAATTATAAAAAATGGTATTGTGGACATTACCATACAGAAAAACAAATAGATAAAATAGAGTTTATGTTTGGCAGAATTAAGGATTTTACTACAGGAGAATTTGTTCCAAAGTTAGGATATAATAATTATGAAATAATCAGAGATGCTTTTAGTAAAAAAGAAGCACAATTAGATAGTAGTAATCCTCACTGTCCAATATGTAATTCTAATGATATAGTTTTGCAAAAAGGTGATGGTTACAAAATATATGGGGATGATACCATTGCATTAATTTGTGAAGAATGTAAAAAGGTTTATGGATTTAATGATGTTAAATATAAACAAAATTATCCAAGAGATTTATAAGATTTAGACGAAATAGATTTGAAGAAAATCTATTTTTTTTATTGCCAAAACTAAAAAAAGGGGGAATTATAAATGACAAATAAAAATTATAGTGAGAGTACCATAAAAGTTGGTACTTTTTTTAGTGGTATTGGAGCACCAGAAAAAGCTTTTCAAAAATTAAAAGATGAAAAAATAATTAAGGATTATACATTAGAATTTTTTTCCGAAATAGACAAAAATGCAATCAAATCATTTTGTGCTATTCATAATATAGATGAATCATTAAATTTAGGTAGTATTACAGAAATAAAAGGAGAAAATTTACCTTATTGTGATATATGGATCGGTGGATTTCCATGCCAAGACATCAGCTGTGCTGGTAAAATGAAAGGATTTGATTTTAAGAGTTCTACTAGATCAAGTCTAGGTTGGGAAATGATAAGATTACTAAAAGAAGTAAAAGAGAAACCACACTATGTAATATTTGAAAATGTTGCTAATATTACTAGTAAGGCATTTAAATCCACACTAGATTTGTTTAAACAGGATTTAATTAGTTTAGGATATACATTATATGATAAAGTATTAAATGCTACCGATTATGGAGTACCGCAAACAAGAAAAAGATATTTTCTTGTTGCTATATTAGACAAGAATAAAAAATTTAGTTTTATAGAGGGCACAGAATGTGCAAAAACATTATTAGATTATTTAGAAAGAGAAATAGATGAAAAATATTATTTAACTACAAGTAAATATAAAATAGTTAATAATAAAATTATATTTAATAAAAAAAATAATCCTGATAGAGAGTATGAAGTTGATTTAAAAAAGTATAATACGGGTGGTGTTTGTGGTAAAGATAAAAGTTGTAAGTTTGCTCAATCTTCGAGAGTATTTTCTCAAAAGGGATATGCACCAACACTTACAGCAAATAATACATCTGATAATTGTAAAATTTTAGTAGAGGAGGTTTAAAAATGAGAATTAGGAAATTAACATCCAAAGAGGCTTGGAAACTTATGGGGTTTAGTGATGAAGATTATAATAGAGCAAAAAAAGTATGCGCAGAAACTCATTTATATCATCAAGCGGGGAATTCAATGGTAGTAGATGTGATTTACAATGTTTTAAAATCAATTTTTATATAAAAACACTAGCGATAAAAAATATATCGCTAGTGTTTTTTTGTTTTGAAAGTAGGATTTGGTACTGCTAATTTACTACTAATAAAAAATTACTTTAATTTTTTTTTTATAAAGTTATAAGTTATTGATAATTTTAGAATGATCCAAAGAAATACATAATCAGTATATTTTTTATCGACAGAAGATGTAATACAATAACTTTTTATGAAATCATATTTTACTGGTAACAATAATTTATTTCCTTTTTTTGTAAATAATTTTTCAACAAATGAATCAGTAATAGTTTCTGCCTCTTCTTGAACAACAGATAATACATCTTTATTTTGGGTATCAAAGTAAGAATAATCAAAAAAATCTAATATGTCATCAATTTTTCTGCGATTTTCTTGAATTATGTTTTCTTTCTTAGACTTTTGAATTTTTTCTAAATAAAAGTTTATTATATTTTCTAGTTTTTGCTTTTTTTCATCATCACTCATTGTGGTTAAATTTGGTATTATGTCTAATAAATTATAATTATAGACAATGTTTCTTATTATATTTATTTTGTTATCAAAACATTCAATTACATCATTTATAAATTTATCTTTTTCCATAATTTAGCTCCTTCTATAAAATACCTACTTTCTGACACATAATATTTCTAAGTTTTGCTAAATAACTTACTACATAGTTAGTATGTTTAAAAAAACGATAACTTATTATAATAGTAGTAAGTTATGAATATAAAGGAAGTGATAATCATTAAGAGTATATCTTATGAAAATCATTCTCGTAAAATTTTAGCAAATAATATTATTTATTATAGATTACAAAACAAATGGTCTCAAGAAGATTTTGCTGATAAGCTTGAAACAACTTCTGTTTATGTATCTAATTTAGAAAATGCTAAACGTAATACTAGAATTGATTATATTGGTCGTGTTGCAGATACTCTAGGAGTTTCAGTTAAAGATTTATTTGAAGAAAGAACTCCTATTGATAATCACAAAATACTTAGACGCAAAGAATAGAAATTATTCTTTTTTTGTGTCAATTAAATTATAACATTATTATATAATTGTTTCATTAAAAAGAATTAGTTTTACAAAGAAAATTAAAATACCCCACTTTTTTTAAAAAACTATTGACTAATTGATATAATTGTGATAGAATATCCCTTGAATTTAAGGGATATTCTCAGAAAAAGGAGGCACAATTATGGAATATGTTGAAATGCATCCAATAAAAAATGAAGAAGTAGATACTTTTGTAGAAGACTGTAATTTATTTGCAGTTTTTGATGCGCCTGTTAATGTATTATTCTCTAAAAATTTAATTGTTAATATTAAAAAATATAAAGATATTTTTGTCAGCTATAAAATGGGCAATAATATCTTTTTTTCATGCAAATCTAACAAAAGTTTAGCTTTTCTTAAGATATGTGCAATGAATGGTTGCGGTATTGAAGTATCAAGTATTTATGAGTTAAAAGATGCACTAAAATTTACAAACAAAATAATTTCTTCAGGACCTGCTAAAACAATTGATTATCTTGAACTATCTATTGATAATGGTGCGATAATATCTGTTGATGATCTTGAAGAATTAAAAAAAATACAAGAAATCAATAAGTTTACAAAGGTCTTTTTAAGAATAAATGATGTTATTGATAACATGACAAGCCGATTTGGTATTAATATAAGTCAAATAAATGAATGTTTAAGAATTATTAAGAATTCAAAAATTGAAATTATAGGATTTTCATTTCATATCAATAACTACAATTTGGATGATCGAATATATGCAATAAGAAAGATTATAAAACTTTCGGAAAAATATGATATAAAAATTAAGTATATTGACATTGGTGGAGGATTTCCATCTAACTATTGCAATAAGGAAGATTATGAACGATTCTTGAAGCAAGTAAATTCAAATATGTTTTTTAAACATAAAAGGTTTAATGATTTTTATACATATTATAGTGATATGTCAAATGAGAAATCACTAGAGTATATTTTATCAAATGTTTCAAATATATTGAATGATATTCAAATTATAATAGAACCAGGAAGAAGTCTTTTAAATAATTGTGGAATTAGTATTTATAAAGTTGAATATTTGAAGGATTTACCAAATGGAGAAAAAGTATTAGTTACTAATGGTAATATAAATTGTTTGTCTGAACAATGGTTTAATACAGACTATTTAATAGAACCAGTATTATATAAAAAAAACAAAGATAGTAAAAAAATAGATAAACCGATTTTTGCGAGTATTGCAGGTAATTTATGTCTGGAGCAAGATATGATAACTTGGCGAAAAATAAAGTTTGATTATTTACCAGAACCAGGAGATTATTTGATTTATTATAATACTGCTGGGTATCAAATGGATTCAAATGAAAGCAATTTTCACAAGATACCATTAGTAAAAAAATTTGTAGTTGAAAAAAGTGGCAATAAATATGAGATAAGGGAGGATGATAAATATGATTGCTAAAAACATTACTGAGTTGATTGGGAATACACCAATGATTGAATTGAAAATGAAAAACAATGATTGGAAGGTCTATCTGAAATTGGAAAAATTTAATCCAGGTGGTAGTATGAAAGACCGAATGGCACTAAATATGATTAATCAAGCCGAAAAGGACGGTAAACTTAAGCCAGGTGGAACAATAATCGAATCTTCTAGTGGAAATACTGCTATTGGGTTAGCTATTGCCTCAGCGATAAAAGGATACAAATTTATTGCAGTAGTAGATCACCATGCATCTAAGGAAAAAATAGATATGATTAAAGCTTATGGTGGTAATATTGTTGTGGTTGGAGACGGCTATAAGGATAATGAAGTTGCTGTTATCGAACGTGAAAAAACAGCGAAAAGAATGGCTGATGGAATGGAGAATGCTTTTTTTCCAAATCAAGCTGATAATTTTAATAATAGATCTGCTTATATTGATACATTGGCATGTGAATTAATTGATGACTTAGGTAATATTGATTCCTTTTATGGAGCGATTGGAACAGGTGGCTCCGCATGTGGAACAGCAATGGGATTGAAAAAAAGAACGAATAAAATTGAAATAAATGTAATTGAACCAGATGGATCAATATTATTTGGCGGACCTGGTAAACCATATTTTCAATCTGGTACAGGTAATCCTATTAATGCACCAATTCCTAAAATAATTGATTATTCTTTGATTGATCATAATTATTATGCGACCGATAAGGAAGCATTTAATACTTGCAGATATTTTGCAAAAAAACATGGTTTATTAATTGGTGGATCAGCTGGAGGAGTTTTATTCAAAGCACTAGAAGATATAAATAAAAAAAATGGTACCGGTATAGCAGTAGTATTGTTATGTGATGGTGGCGAAAAATATTTGAATAATATCTTTAATGATGAATGGATGAAGAAAAATGATTTGATTGATTTATCAATACCAAAACTTTTAGAGAGTTTTATTGAGGAGAGGTAACATGAGATTTGAAAAATGGGAAGAAGAAGCCTTTAACTATTTAACTAAACTATATGATAATTTTTTTGAAGAATTATCTAGTAAATGTATGGAATGCTTTAGAATTGATTCAAAAGAACTATTTTCGGAAAATGTTAAAGAATTAACAAGTGAACAAGAAAAGAAAATATATGATTTTTGGAAAAAATATACATCTGATTTTGATATAGCATATCATAAATATTATATTGATAGAAGTGGAACATTTGATGAAAAATTTATTCCAGATGATTTGTTTGTTGGGTACATAGATGGATATTTGAATAATAGAGCTATCGAACCAGGAATAGCAGACAAAAACTATTTTGATTTATACTTAAAAGGATTTAATTTACCAAAAACATATATACATTTAATAAATGGTATATTTGAGGACGAAAATTATAATATTGTAACCAAAGAACAAGCAATAGATATTTTAGTGACAGCTAATAATATAACAATTAAACCAAGTATGGCATCTTATGGTGGTAAGGGTGTGAAATTTCTTAATAATCCATCCAGAATTGATTTGATAAATTTCATTGATAATCTTGAGGAGGATAATTTAATTTTTCAAGAAACTGTTAATCAATCAGATGTAACGGCAAAATTACATCCTGATTCACTTAATACAATAAGAGTAATGACTCTAATATTGGATGGTGAAGTAAAAGTATTACCTTATGCGGCTTTTAGAATGGGAATTGGAAAATCTAAAGTTGATAATGCAAGTTTTGGTGGAATATATTGCAAAATTAATGAAGATGGATCACTTTCAGATTTTGCTTATGATGCTTTGGGTAAAAAATTTGATGAACATCCCGATGGTGGAAAGTTTTCAAATATAAAATTTGAGTTTATGGAAGAGGTAAGAGAGTTAGTTAAGAATGCGGCCCAAAGGTTTCCACATTTTAGATTAATTGGTTGGGATATAGCAATAACTGAAAATAATATTCCTATGATTATTGAAGCAAATCTAACTATGAGCGGTATGGATGTTATTGAAACTATATGTGGTCCATTGTTTGGTGAATATACTGAAAAAGTGTTAGATGAAGTGTTTTTGCAAAAACACAAGAAAAAAACATCTATGGATATATCTCAATATGTTTAATAATGTGATAGTTTAGGGGGATAAAAAATGAAAGAAATTGACTGGATTGATTTATATGAAACTATAATGTGTAAATTATATCAAAGAAAATATGATAAATTGTTTGAAAGATTAAGTAAGTTAAGTGAAAGAAGTTATAAAGTAGAAAATATTGTTAGAAATAATAAACATTCCAATCAACTAACTAAAGAACAAAGAAAAATTATAAAAGACTATTGGAAAAAATATACAAGTGATATTAATTTCAAAAATTTTAATTTTTATATGAGTCATAGTAAAGAATTTAATCCAAGATATATTTCAAATGAATTATTTGCAGGATACATAGAAGATTACTTTAACAATCTCAAATTAGCACCAGCCTTTGGAGATAAAAATTATTTTGAATTATATTTAAATGGATTCAAAATTCCAAAAACATATATTCATTGTGTTGATGGGACCTTTTTGAATGATAAGTATGAAATAATTAATCAAGATGCAGTGATAAATATATTATTAGCTAACATTCCATTTGTCATAAAAGAAACAATATCTACATCTCAAGGTGATGGAGTAAAAATTGTTGAAAAGGCTAATTTGGATGAACTAACATATTTAATTAATAATTTAAAAGGAAAAAATTATATTTTTCAAGAGAAAATCAAGCAATGTGATCTCTTAGCACAATTTAATAATTCTTCAGTTAATGTCATAAGAATTTTTACATACATGTTAGATAACAAAATATACACTAGTAACAGTAAATTTCGTGTGGGATTAGGAGATTCAAATGTCCTTGGGGAAAATGTTGTAAATTTCTTTATTGATTCAAATGGTAAATTGAGTAATGATGGCTTTGATTCTAATGGTCTTTTTTACGAGAATTTATTATATAAGATGGTAGGACATGATGTTATTATTCCTAATATAAATCAAATTAAAGATTTGGTAATGAAGGCAGCACAGAGAATACCACACTTTAAATTGATTGGTTGGGATATAGCTATTGACAAAAAATATGAGCCAGTGATTATTGAATATAATATTACAAGTTTGGCCCCTGATTTCTTGCAATTGAACGGAATTCCGTTTTTTGAGGATAACACAGAAAATGTGTTAGAAAAGGTATTTGTTAAAAAAAGGGAAAAAAAGATAGGACTAAAGTCAGATCAATATATTTAAAAATTAAAAAAATTATTTATAAATGAAAAATTCATTTACAAAAATAATATATGAGGAGTGATAATATGAAGGAAGAAAGAAAAGAAGAATATATATATGCAGGTATTCCAACATTTATGGGTGGAGAATTTATTAGAGAAAACGAAATTAAAAATTATGATATTGTTTTTTTAGGAGTTCCGTGTGATTATGGCGCATCATATCGACTAGGAGCAAAATATGCACCAAGACAATTAAGAGAATATTCATTTTGGGATAGAATATATGGAGAGGAATTGTATGATTTAGATCATAGTGAATATTTAAAGACAAATGATTTTAAAATTGCAGATTTGGGTGACGTTTATGTTAATCCAACGCATCCAAACGAAAATCAAGATGCAATATCAGAAAAGACTAATGCAATTGCTAAGGATAGTTTTCCAGTTATATGTGGTGGTGATCATTCTATAACTTATGGTAGTTTTCGTGGTGTTTACAGAGCAATGAAAGAAAAATATCCAGATTACGAAATAGGTATAATTCATTTTGATGCTCATTTGGATTTAGAAGATGAATATTTAAATATGCCAGAAGTATGGCACGGAAATGTTTTTAGAAAATTAATTGAAGATGGCTATTTAAAAGGAGAAAATTTATATTCAATTGGACCTAGAGGAGTTGTTGGAAGACAATGGGTAGATTATGCTAAGGAAAAAGGCGTAAATATATTTACATCAAATAAAGTTAAAGAAGTCGGAATAGTAAATATAATAAAAGAAATTCAAGAAAAAAATAAAAACAAAAAGATTAAGTTTTATATAACATTTGATATAGATTGTCTTGATGTTTCTTATGTTTTTGGAACAGGAACACCACAATGCAATGGTTTAACACCTTATGAAGCAGATGAAGCATTAAGAAATCTGGGTAAATTTGATATATGTGGATTCGACATGGTTGAGTTAAATCCAAAATTAGACGATTCACATAGTTCATTCGTAATTGCTTGTGAGTTGATTTATCATTTTTTAGCATTTGGATATATAAAAAAATAGGTGTCGATTTTTATGGAAAAAGTGTTAAATAATTATGAAGAATATATAAAAAGAAAAAAGGATGAACTTAGTTTATTTAATGCTTCTGTTAAAACAGAAGAGATAGATAAAATAGAAACTATAAAAAAAATTATTAATCAAAAACTTAAAGGACAAGCATCTTTAAAATCAAAATTTCTTGAAGAAACTTATAACTGTCAAAATACTAGCAGAAATAGTCAAAAATTTGAATTTAATGAATTTAAATTTGAATATGAATATCAGAGATACGATATAGAAATTGAAGTAAAAAAATATATGGATAAATTTTATAATACAAATCTTTCTGATTATAGTTATGTTTTTACTAATTGTGGAATGAGTGCATTATTTGCTACTATTTATGCTTTAAAACAATTATCATTTAAAATATATTACAAAAGTAATATATATGTTGAAACAGAGAGATTAATTGATGATTATATACAAAAAGATGAGTTAAGTAACAATGAAAAGAGTGCATTATTGATTGATACAGTTTCTTTTATTCACATAAATAAACTTTTAGAAGATATTAATTTATCTAGTTATGATTTATTTATAATAGATACTACATTATATTTACCAGAAGAAATGAAGATAGTATTGGATAAGTTAAGATTAATGAATAAACCAATTATTCTAATTAAGAGTCATACTAAAATGGATACACTTGGTAGTGAATGGGCAACTCTTGGATCGATATGTATGATAGATGCAGAATCTACCTTTAACGCTAGACTTTTTAAAGAAATAAGGATAATTTTATCATTTATTGGTGGTTTTGCATATCAAAATAGTATACCATTATTTTGGTTTGACGATAGCTATAAAGAGGTTTCAAGAAAAAGAAATGTGGTTATCAAACAAAATACAATTTACTTATATGACAAATTAAAATCAAAATATCAAAATATCAAAATAATTAAACCAGACCATAATATGTTCATACTAATTGAGCCAAATAAATTTATAGATTATAAAAAATTAGAATGTGATATTCATAGTTATACTAATAACTCAAAATTAAAAGATATTATATGCTATGCTGATAGTTTTGGATTAGATATTTTTGGATTTAGCGGATATTATGAAAATATGTCTGCTGAAACAGAAGTGATTAGAATTTCTCCATCTGATTATCCAAATGAAATATGCGATTTGATTTTTGATGATTTTTCAAATTGGTTAGAACAATATTTAAATATAAAAGGTGGTGAGAAAGATGAATAAATTTTTAGACGATGAAATAGTTAAAAAAATATATAAAAATAAAATTAAAAATGATACCCCTTGTTACGTTTATGACTTGGGAGAAATTAAAAATAATGTTAATAACATAACAAATTATATGCCAAATAATTTTTCACTATATTATGCCATAAAAGCAAATCCTAACAAAGAAGTTTTAAAGTTTATAAAATCATTGAATAGAGTTTCAGGTTTTGAAATAGCTTCAGCAGGAGAATTGATAAAAGCATTAGAATTTTGTACTTCAAAAGAGATTATTTTTACTGGTCCTGGAAAAACAGTAGAAGAATTGGAAAAAGCCATTTTAAATAATATTAGATTAATTAACATTGAATCTATTGTTGAAGCGATAAGAATCAATCAAATCGCAGAAAAAAATGATATAGAAAAAGTTGATGTCTTAATAAGAGTAAATATGGATTACAAAATAGAGGATGCTGCAGAAAATATGGGAGGTTTATCTACGAAAATGGGTATAGATGAATCTAAGTATATGGATAGTCTAAAGTATATCAAAAAATTATCACATCTTAATATTAAGGGAATACATGTATTTTCAGCTAGTGGTATTTTAAATTATAAAGCATCAGTAGATTACGCAAGATATGTTTTTGAAATGGTTAAAAAGATGGAGAACCTTGGTGAAAGGATAGATATCATAGATTTAGGTGGAGGACTTGGTGTTGATTATACTGATAATAATATTTCTTTTGATACAAAAAAATATTTTATAGAATTAAAAAAGCTGATAGATGAATATGGCTTTACCAATAAGGAATTTATTTTAGAACTAGGATGTTATTTAGTTGCGTCAGCTGGATATTATTTATCTAAAATTGTTGATATTAAAGAAAGTAAAGGATATAAACATATAATTTTAGCTGGAGGTTTAAATCATATACCAACTGCAACATTAAATGGAAAACATCCATTTAAAATAATATCGATGAACCAAAAAAAATTATATGCAAATCAAATTGAAGTTATCGATGAAATCGTTGACATAGATGGTCCGTTATGTACTGCTGAAGACAAAGTATTATGGGATGTTTATGTTGAAAAGGCTCAGATAGGGGACATAGTGATTATTAGACAAGCAGGTGCCTATTGCTATAGTGCAGCTTGGTTGGAATTCTTATCACATGAATACCCAGTTGAATTAATTATAAACAATAAGTAAAAATTTTATTTAATTTAAAAATTATATAAAAGAAATTTAATAAATTTCAGGGAGGTGTAAAAATGAATAATAACTTGCAGTTCATGCTTTTAAAAAAATTAGTAATACAATTCAGAATGAAATTAACAGATGATGAATTAGTACAGTTATTTTATTCTGATAAATGTTCTAATATAAAACAAACATTAGAATATATTATTGATAAGTATAATAAAAATGAAGATGCAATTAATGCTAGTGATGAATATAAAAAAATGATTTTTCTATTTAGAAAAACAAGAATTATTGATTTTCCGAATTTAGAATTTTTTAAAGAAATACCAATGGAATTGGCCGAAAAGTTTAAATTAAAAGTTTATAAATTATTTTATGATAGTCATCTTTTTTCTAATCCTAAAGCACTAATTAATATGATTGGAATGTTTGGATTGTTTGAAAATGATGATAAGGTTCAAAAAAGAATTAATGATATTATAAATATATTTTTCTATCAAAAAATATATTGTCAAAGAAAAGAATTTAAAAATAAGGCAAATATTGAAGAAAAAAAGAACACATTATATATTTTAGATGAAAATGTTAGAAAATTTATTCCAGAAGAATTAAAATCATATATTTATGATGAAGCAATTCCAAATTACTATACTTTTTTAAGAAATATGAAAGGTAATTTTGGAAGAAAAATAAATGATTTTTTGATTCCTTATACTAATGTAAATGGTGAATACAAAATAAAAAAAGGAATAGAGCAAAATAAAGAGTATTTTGAATACTTAAAGAAACAGTCTGTACCATATTATGCTTATGAAAAAGATATTGATACTTACTACGGAATAAACTATAAATTGCCATTATCATTGATAAAAAAGATGTTGAGTGAGTTCAAAGAATACGAATTAACTTATGGACCTTCAGATGTTCAAAGCATGTTTTTAGCAGCTGATCCAATTTATGATCCTAAATTTTATCAGTTTTTTATTCGTCATCAATCAGATATAGTAAATAGTACAAATTGTTTTTCCAAATTTCCATTTGTTCAAAAAAAATATTATGATGCTTTAAAATTTTATCAAGAACGTGGAAATGATGATCCTGACTACAATACAATAATTGAGTGGCTAAGATGTGTACCATATAATGTAGAGTTTGGTGATGAAGAATTTGCTATCGAAGCTAAAAATGCTGGTGTTTTAAAAGAAGGATATGATTATTATGCTAATTTATTGAAAAAAGTGAGAACTAGATATATAAGGGTATTACCAAATCACAATAAACAATACACTTTTATTGGAAGCGATAATAAAGTTTATCATATTGAAACTAAAATACTTGATGGAACAGATCCATTTAATATGTTAATAGGAGAATCTAAATATACAGATTGTTGTCAAAAATATGACGACCTTGGTAGAAGTTGTTTAGAACATGCTTCAAAGAGTTTAATGGGTGGTATTTTAACAGTAAATTTAATAGAAAATGGAATATCAAAACCCTTATCACAATCTTGGACTTGGATAAATGAGCAAGAAATGGTGTTAGATAATGTTGAACAAACAATTTTACTAAAATCAGCACCAACAAGACAACAACAAATTTATGAAGATTTAATTGCTTATGCTTTGAGAATGGCTGCTACTGATATAATAAAAAACTCAAATGAAGAATTATTTAAATATATAGCGAAAAAAATTTTAGAGATTAATACTATTGATGATGAAAATATAAAGAAAGAAAGATTATTACGATTAAGGGAAATAGCTGAACGTCAATCTATTAAGCTTATTTCAATCGGATCAAATTATAGTGATATTATAGTGAAAGATTACTTTGATACATTAGTAAATAGACCATTGTTTTTACCTAAGGATTACGATGCAAATGGTTATTCAGATGCAGTTGTTAGATATGCTGCAGTTGGTAGTGAAGCTAATATTACATTAGAACCTAATGAAAGATATGTAGAGGAGCCAATTTATAGAGTTACTAGAAAGATTCAAAACAATTCATTATTAAATATAAATAATGAATTGTTGAAACGAATAATTGATATTGATAGATCAATTTCAAATGTGGATAATGATTTGCTTTCTTTAGAAAAATTCATTGAAAAGAATGGCTTTAGTTCAGACGATATGATTACTATAGGTGAGGATTGGTATTGCATTTATAGAAATAATGGAGAACAACCTGAAATTGTTAAAATTTCTTTAGGTCAACCTAGATTGAATGACGAAAAAATAGAACAAGAAGAAGAAGTAAAAGAATTAATTACAAATCTTAATATAAATAATAATATTGAAAAAGGTTTTTCAAAAAAATTAAAAAAGTAGGAGGTAAGAAATGAAAAAAATTGTAATATTATTTAATTTAAATAGACATCAGTTTGAATATGAAACTGAGTTTGATTCAGAATATACTATTGATAGTATATACTCAGCTTTATGTGATAAATATGAGGTTTATAGGCTTGAGGCTGATAAGAATTTTGAGTGGATAAAACGATTAAAAGAAATTAATCCAGATCTTGTATTTAATGTATGTGAAGGTTTTAATGGCCCAGCAAGAGAATCAGTGTATGGTGCAATATTGGAACAATTAAAAATTAATTATTCTGGACCAGATAGTACTAATTTATTAATGTGCCATAATAAATATTTGGTTAAAAATATATTAAAAAATTCGTTCTTAGTGCCTTTTGGATATACAATAACAAATAAAGAAGAAATTGAGTTACTTAAAAATAAAAATATTGAATATCCTGTAATAGTTAAATTGAATTCAGAGGGATCAAGCATGGGGATGACTAAGGATTCTATAGTTTATAATTATAATGATTTACATAAAGAAGTATGCAAATTATTAGATAAATATGATCGAACAGTATTGATTGAACAATATATTTCAGGTAAGGATATAAGTATGATTTATGTTGAAGGACTTGGTGCTTTAGGACCATGTATAGTTAATTGTGATTCAGAGTTTTATGACTATGAAATGAAATCTATTAAAGATGATACTGTTGACATAAAAACTTTAGATGGTAAATTTAATGATTTAAAAGATACTGTTTGTAAGATGGCAAATAGATTAGACATTAAAGGTTATGCTAAACTAGACTTTAGGCTACATGATGACAAATGTTATTTAATTGAAATTAATTCACAGGTAAGTTTTCATCCGGAAGGCGAGTTTATTACTTGCGCTAAAAAAGATGGATACGAATTTAATGATATAGTCAGCTATATAGTTTCGAGGGCTTTAACTACCACAAAAAAAATAAATTCTGTAGGAATAAGAGGTGATATAAATGAATAATTTAATTGAAAATGATGTTTTAAATGAATACAATAATTTGGTAAAAAATGATAATCTTTTACCTATAAAAGTCAGTGAGTTTTATATGAAAAAGGTTGTAGATGAAGTTAACCATATTGGAGTAGGTGGACCACTATATAAATCTGTTATACCAACAAAAGAAAAAATAGGCGTTAAAACAAGTGTTGAAACTCGTGATTATGTAGAAGAAGATAAGCATTTACCAATTGAAGGTGTAGATTATATAATTCAAAAATATAGTGATAGAGTTTTAGTGATAATAACAGATATTTGTTTTGCACATTGTCAATATTGTTTTAGAACTTATAATCTTTCAAAATTTCAACAAAGTAATTTAAAAGAAACAATAAAAAATAAAGTTGACACATTGAAGGAATATTTAAAGAATAAAGAAGAAGTAAGAGAAATAATATTGTCGGGTGGTGATCCATTAAGTATTGGCTATGATAATTTATGTTATGTTTTAGAAAATTTAAAACATTGGAATATAAGAATACATACACGTGGTATTGTGTACAATCCAGAAATATTTGATGATAAGACAATTAAGTTGTTAGCTAAATATAAAGTTAGATTGGTATTTCACATTAATCATCCTTATGAAATTTGTGAAGAAGTTGAAGATACAATAAATAAAATAAATGATAGTAAAGTTAAAATGTATGCTCAATTTCCATTATTAAGAGGAATCAATGATAATGCAATTGTTTTAAAAAAATTATTAGAAAAGATGGATGAATTAAATATTAGGCCATTATCAATATTTATACCTGATCCAATATCTTATAGTGCTTCATTTAGATTAAGTTATAATAGAATAATAAATATTATGAACGAAATTAATTGGAATACTCCATCGTGGATAAATTCAGTTAGATTTGTTATGGATACAACAATAGGAAAAGTAAGAAGAGAAAACATAATAAAATGGGAAGGTAATTGTATAACATTTTCAAGAAATAATAAAGAAGTTAAGTATTATGATCTTGATGAAGGTATTGATCAACCAACAGATATTAAAAAATTATTATGGAAGGATTAATAATATAAAATTTTAATAAAATAATTAGGAAAAGTTTAAAAATAACTATAAATATGGTATAATATACTATAGATGTGAGAGTGGTGATGCGTATGAATATAAAAGAATATAATAATGAGTATGAGGAGATATTTTCTAGATATATAAGAAATCTAAATATAGCATCCATTTTAAAAGATTATGAAATTTCAGATTCTAGTGATTATTATAATATGATTCAAAAACTTAATAGTTTATCTAGTACTATTACTTATTTGGCAATAGAAAGAGAAAGCGTTGTTGGTTGTATTATAGGAACTGTGAAAAACAAAACAAGATATAAAATTGGAACAGTATATGCTTTGTTTGGAAACAATGATGAAATTTTATCTGAATTAATGGTAACTATTGAAAATGATTTTGAAAAAGAAAATTGTTCATATTTAGAATATAAACTTCCTAATTCTCAACAAGAAGAATTAAAATTACTTGAAAGTAAAGGGTTTAAAAAACATAGTGTTGAATTATGTAAAAAAATTTAATAAAGGAGGTAAAATATGCCACATTATAATGCTTATGATAGTTTTAAAACAAAAAAGAGTCTAGACAAAAAACAGAAAGCTAAAGAAAAGGCTTTGGGAAAAAAGAATGATGAATCAATTGAATTTGTAGTCAAGAATTCACAAGATTGTGGAATTGTGATAGAAGTTAGATATAATGATGCTTATGTATTATACAATAATGAAATAGTTATAGCAAAATTGAGAAAGGATATAAATTTAGCTTGCAATCAAGTTGTTTTTCCAGGTGATAAAGTGTTGCTTGATAAGGTAAATGATACCTTTATTATACAAAACATGGTAAAGAGAACATCATTATTGTCAAGAGTAAAAAAAGATAGTACAAGATTGGATGATGTAGGATTAACAAAAAATGTTGCTGCTAATGTTGATCTTGCTGTAATTGTTGTTGCTGCAAAGGAGCCACCATTACATCCTAAATTTATTGATAGATATTTAATGATTTTGCAAAATAGCAATATACCAGCAATTGTATGTTTGAATAAGTGTGATTTGAAAACGGAAGAAGAAGAAAAAATACTGGATGTATATAGAGAAATAGGCATCCCAGTTATTGAGACTTCAGCGTACAAGAATATAGGAATAGAAGAATTAAAATCATATTTATACAATAAACAAGCAATTTTTGTTGGTAATAGCGGCGTTGGAAAATCTTCTTTGACAAATGCTATCATGGAAGAAGATGATATAAAAACAAGTCATGTCAGTGATAAGAGTAAACGTGGAAGACATACAACTACTACATCAAAATATTATGTATGGGAAGATAATTCTTCTATAATTGATACTCCAGGTATAAGGAGCTTGGATGTTTCAACATTTAGCCCAATAGAAATACAAGATTATTTTCCAGAGTTAGATAATTGGAAGGTAAGATGCAAATATAGTGATTGCCTACATTACAAAGAACCATACGATTCATGTATGGTAAAACAGGCAGTTGCTAGTGGTTTAATTAATTCAAATAGATACGAAAGTTATTTAAGAATAATGGGTGATTTATTTGATGATAAAGATTATGAAGAAATTTTGGGAGAATTACTTCCAGAAAATAAAAAAAAAACTAATTTTAAAGCTAGATAAAAAGCAATAGTTTATTGCTTTTTTAGTTAGAAAAGATATTTATATTAGGAGATGAAATATGTTACCATTAAAAAGAGCGCACATCTTATTACCTAAAGATGTAGACATGACTAAATGGTCAGTAGTAGCTTGTGATCAATATACAAGTGAACCTGAGTATTGGAAAGAGGTAGAAAAGGAAGTTGGTAGTACTCCTTCAACTTTAAATTTAATTTTACCAGAGTTATATTTGGAAGATACTGATGTTGAGGATAGAATTAAAAAAATTAATAAGACAATGGAAGAATATTTAGATGAAGATATTTTTAATGAGTATAAAGATACAATGATATATCTAGAGAGAACACAGAAAGATGGAAAAGTAAGAGAAGGATTAATGGCAATGGTTGATTTGGAAGACTATTCTTATGAGAAGGGTTCACAAACTTTAATTAGAGCTACTGAAAAGACCGTTATTGAGAGAATTCCTCCTAGATTAAAAGTAAGAGAAAATGCTTCTTTAGAACTTCCTCATATTATGATTTTAATCGATGATGAGAAGAAAAATATTATTGAAAGTTTAAAAGATAAGGTTACTAGTGAAGATGTGGTTTATGACTTTGATTTGATGGAAAATGGTGGTCATATTAAGGGCTATAAATTAAGTGATGAAGTAATTAGCGGTATTGAAAGTGGTTTAGAAAGCTTGATGGATAAGGATTACTTTGAAAAGAAATATAATGTTAAAGATAAGGGTGTATTATTATTTGCTATGGGCGATGGTAATCATTCACTTGCTACCGCTAAAGCTAATTATGAGAATTTAAAGAAGACTATGAGTGAAGAGGAATATCTAAATAATCCTGCTAGATATGCTTTAGTAGAGGTTGTTAATTTACATAGTCCAGCTTTAGAGTTTGAACCAATTCATAGAGTTATCTTTAATACTGATGTTAATAATTTAGTAGAGGAATTATATAAATATTATGATATCAATGAAGATGGTGATGGTGAATATTTTGAATTAGTTACTAAAGATTTTGATAAGAAACTATATATTTCTAATCCTAAATCTAATATTGCTGTTGGTTCTATTCAAATGTTTTTAGATGATTATTTAAAAGATTATAGTGGTAAACTTGATTATATTCATGGTGATGAAATCACTAGAAGTATGGGTAGTGAAGAAGGTAATGTTGGTATTTTATTTGAAGTTATGCCTAAAGAAGAACTATTTAGAACAGTTATTTTAGATGGCACTTTACCTAGAAAAACTTTTTCTATGGGCCACAGCTATGATAAGAGATATTATTTAGAGGCTAGAAAGATAAAATAAAAAAATTAGCAGAGCTAATTTTTTTTAATTATATTATCTATTGAACAATTGAACTTTTTTGCAAATTTATATATAAAAGATGTATTAATTAAAATTTTACCATTTTCATATACAGAATATGTTGAGGGACTTATTTTAAGAATTTTTGCTAAATCTTTTTGCTTTAAATTTTTTTCTTTTCTAACTATTTTAATTTCTTTACCTATTGCTATGGGATTAATATTTTCTGAGACAAACATATATTCTTTTTTATTGTTTAAACCTGTTAAATAATCAATACTTAAGTTGTAATAATTACTAAGTTCAATTAATTTTCTTAAGGGAATAGTGTCTTTCCCAGTTTCCCAACCTGAATACGTTGAACGTTCTACATTGAGAATTTTTGCTAAATCTCTTTGCTTTAATTTTTTTTGTTTTCTAATTTTTCTAATTTTTTCAAATTTCATTTTTTATCTTCGGCTAATAAATCTTTCTTTGTTCTTCCAAGTATCCAATCGATAGAGTGGTTACTAATTTTAGATAGATTAATTAATATTTCAGATATTATTAATTTTTCTCCTCTTTCATAGCTGGCTAAAGCAGAGAATGAGCAATTTAATATGTTTCCAAGTTCACGTAGTGAATAGTTTAGTTCTTTTCGTATCATTAATAATCTTTGACCAATTTCTTTTAAATTTAAGTTAGCTGCTTTTGTTATTTCTAATCTTCTAATTGTTAGTTTAAGTATGTAATCTATATTAACTTTGTAAAAATCGGCCAACTCTATCATTCTTTTTGTTGGAATGGGAATTTTATTATGCTCCCATTCGGAATAAGTTGATTCAGAAACATTTAGTAATTTTGCAATTTCTTTTGATTTTAAATCCATTTCATCTTTTAAAAATTCTAGTCTATTTTCATTCATAATGCATCACCCACACAATAATTTTTACATTTTATTTTGTATTATTTGCTTTTCTTCTCTAAATATGCACAAAATGTGGTATAATATTATGTAGAAGTATTATGAAAGGAACGTTTATTATGAAAAATGAAATGGTAAAAGAATTGAATGATGAGTCAAAAAAGATGAAAAAAGTGTTAAATGATGAATCAAAAGAAGAAAGTCTTGCAGAAAAAGTTATTGATTTATGTTTGTGGTATCAAATTGAAGATTCGCATAATATGATTAAACTATTTGAGAGTGAAATTAAATTTCATGAAATACAAAAAGATGCAATTTTAAGTAAGTGCACATTTGGTTTTCAAAGAAAAAAAATTTCAAAGGAAGTTGAAGAAATTGATAAAAGGATACTTGAATTAAATAAGTACATTAGCGAGGAACTTGTAATGATTGAAAAAATGGAAGGTTCTATTGAAAGAAACAACGATAGTAATGATGGCAAAGAAAATGAGAATATTGATGATTTTATATCCTATTATGATTTATTGTCTTACTTGAAATATGGAATTACTTTTAAAAAAGTTTCTTTAAATGAATTTGATAAGAATGTAATATATATTTATGATAATGAAGGGAACTATATTATTAATGATAAAAAATATGTTGGAGATCAATTTACAACATATCTTAGTGAGTTTTCCTCAGATGTAAGTAAATTTAAAAAGAATATAAAAATAGTAGAGAAATAACTAATTTTGTAAAAATATGTGATATAATTTTTAAGGTATGGTGGTTAGTGTGAAAGGAAATGATGATGTAAGATTTTATATAGTTTTGCTAATCATACAAATAATATTATCAATAATATATGCTGTTTATATAATTATTGATGAAAGAAAGAAATGGCAAAAAAGAGAGTTTTTTAAATATACACTTTATTATGAAATGGATTATTTTTTATACATTGATATGGTTAAAAAAATGAGAATTGTGATATTTAAAAAGATGGTAGAATTGTTTTTCTTGAGTGTTTTGGTAATATTAAGGAGGATATTTGTATGGAAGAAAAATTAATAATTCCGATGCTATTCTTTTTTATAGCTGCTTTAGGTGGTATATGTTTATTGATGTTTTGCTTTAGAAAAAATGATGATGGTTATGATTACGATAAAATTATGAGAATGATGCATGAACAAACTGATGAAAATTTGGATGCACTTTCAAAGATGAATAAAGAAAAAGAAAAGATAGAAGAAAAAATAAGAGATAAAAAGAAAAAACTTGGTATGAAACTTGTTGATAAATAAATAATATATGGTGTTTGATTATGAATATGAATGATGTGAATGAAATATTTAAGGTTATACTTTTTGTGGTATTAGCCGTACTTATGGTTATTTATGTTATATATGCAATAATCAGGGGAATATTAGCACTTATTACAATATATAAGATAAATAAAAATAAAGAATTTTGACATATAAAAAGATTAATGTTTATTTAGCATTAATCTAATTTTATCTTTTTTTTGAAAGAACAATTCTATGATTGTATTTATCAAAGTCTATTTCCCTAGTTGAATAATTATATAATCTTTCTAATGAGATCAACTTATTTGGAAGAGTTTGATTTTCATCCAAGCAACTTAAATATAATTCAATAAATTCTGCTGGTGGGTTTTCTTTCTTTATTGCGTGTCTATAATCATCATTTAACATGGTTTTAAGTGCTTTTGTTCTTGATACTCCTGGTAGTCCATAATAAGAAAAGTAAAAGTCTTTAATTCTCTCTAAAGCTAAGTGATATGCATGGTTTGCATAAATGTCATTTTGCTCTATTAGATTTTTTAAATCATCAAAGAAATTATTAATTATTGCCAGCTGTTCTTTAGCTTCTTCTTCAGATAGACATGGCATAGGCAAAGAATGTATAGCTTTAATATAATCTTGCAATGTTTTAATTTTACCATTTTTATCTAAAATAATATCACCATACACTATCATAGATACTACAGCATTTCCTTGATTTTTAAACTCGTTTAAGGTTTTTGAATACATGCTTTCTAATCTTTTTTCAAAGTATTCAATTCTAATACCATTTATAAGTGCTGAACCTCTTATTTCTTCTTCTAAGTTATTATTAAATATAATATGCAAATCAATATCAGAAAACTGATTGCCAAATCCAGTTTGATTGCTACCGTAAAAAATAATACCTTCAATATCTTTACTACTCAAATACCCCATTTTATTCACAAATTCCATAATTACATCTGTGAATTTTTGCATATTTTTCCTCCTGACTATATATTATAACATTTATATATAGAAAAGTCGCAAAATTTACGTAAAATGTATAAAAATAAGCTTGAAATGTTATTTTGTTAACTTGTATGATGTTTTTGTGAAATATTATCATATATTTTTTTACTCAAAAATATTGTTTAAAATAAAAAATAGGTGTATAATAATAGACCAATCGAGAGAGGAAGTTTTATATGAATTTTTATCTAAATCTTTTTTTGTCTAACAATAATTTAAAGTATGAAGTTGAACCTTCTAATGGCATAATTCCAACAGTTGAAAATAAAAACGATAGAATACTAGAAAGGGAAAGTAGAAAAGTTGATAATGTTAGATTAAATATAGTGATGTTTAATTTAGCTTATCCAAAAGCAATAGAAGATGTGGTTAATACTCCTAACGATATAATGGAACAACATTATGATACATCTTTGATTTTAGAAATATATGATGATAAAGAAAAGAAACTTTATACATTTTACGATTTGTTATATTCTACTAATAAATCATTAGATAGTGCAACACTTGAATATGATAAACTACATGAAATAATTTTTAGTTCTGATAACGCAGAAGATCTGCTTAATAGTATAGTAGAATTGACAAAATAACGAAATAACACGAAAAAAACCAAATTTGACATGAAATAACATGAATTTGACACGAAAAAGACTTGCTTTCTACACGTCAAGTAGTATAATAGAGTAAACTTGAAAAAAGTATGTCCAAAGAGATATTACTTTCTTTAAGTTTTTATTAATTTAATATTGTTTTTGCTCTAAAAAAATGTGTTTTAGGGCTTTTTTTGGTGGAATTACAAAAAAAAATGATAAAAAATGCTTGACAAATCCTAATAAAAGTAGTAGAGTAAATCCCCTAATTAAAAAAGCGAGAGGTTTCTAAAGCGGCTTATTATTAGGAAATAAGTTTAGGTGGTGAAACAAATGAAAAGATTATTATCAAGAAAGGGAACAAACAATTACTTTATTCTAACACAAGTAAAAGCAAGTTGTGATTTTTTAGTGTCTTATTTAGTGAATATTTTTATTGAAAGAGAGAAATGCCTTAGGGCTAATTTCCCTCTTTTTTCTTAATTTAGGATTTATAGGGGGTTAGCTATGGTTGAACCAATAGTTTTAGAGTTTAAGATTGATGACATATATATTGATAATCCTTTATTATCAAAAAATGATTTACTAAAATATGATACTGAATATTGCTATGAAAAAGTTACAAAGGAAATTGATAGGTTTATTAAAGCTCAACTTAATTTTTCAAACATTAAAAAACCAACGATAACTTGTAATTATGAAGTTAGATATGAATGTTTTGTTCCTAGAAAAGTTGATAAAGTAGGAGATTATGTAACAAAGAAAATTACACAAGAAGAACAAATTAGGGAATTGTATAGTGAAATAACCTCTTCACTAAAGTTTTTAAGCAAACTAGAATTTAAATATTTCTTAATATGTTTGTATTATAAGGAATCACAAGCAGAGTTTATGAGACAAACAGGTGCTACAAGAACTTCATTTTATCAAATTAAAGATAGTTGTGTTGTGAAGATGGCTGGTGCTATGGGATACACAAAAGAAATTTAAAATCAGTATAGTGAAATGACTATACTTTTTTTATTGAGTTTAAAGTGATCTCGTAAAAAAAACTTAAATAAGATTAAGAAAGTGAGGTGATTAAATGGAACAAATTAAAATATCATTATCACATGATACGAAGGATAGTGTGGTGAGAAGATCTACAGAACTTGGATTATCTGGTACATCAGAATATTTTAGACTACTAGCTGATTTAGATATTTCAGTTCAAAGATACCAAAGTTTAGTTACATATATTAATTTACTATATAATAGAATCTGTGAAACTCAACAAAAACTTGGTATTTATGCAACACCTTTACAAGAAGTGCCAATTATTAATTTGCAAAATATGTCTTAGGGGCTGACTTTTTTTGAAATCCGTGTTAAAATTATTTTAACAAAAGGAGGGATTTCTTATGAAAAGAAAGAAGATAATACCTCTTGTGTCTATTGTAATATTAATTGTACTTATAGTAGTAGGTGGTACAACATTGTTTATTTTTAAAACAAGGGATAAAGAAAATAATGTATCTAAAAAAGAAAAAACACAAATTATAGAAAAAACTAATGAAACATTAAGTGAAGATGAAATAATTAATTCTGAAGATGAATTACCTATTGATAATGATGTTACAACTAATGAGAATCAAGTTGAAGAATCTAAAAATAATAATTCTTCTAATGAAACCAAAAGTAATAATGATCTTAATAGTAAACAAGAAGTTGGTAATAAAACAGATGATACTAATAATAAAATTGATGATAAAGGTTCAACTATAATTGAAGTTTTAGAAGAAGATACAAAAAAGAATGATGATCCAACTCAAGATGAAGAATACAAAAGAATAAAATCTACTTGTGAGTTTTTTACAAGAGAGGAATGTCAAAAGGCATTACCTAATATTCAATTAAAATATTTAGATGATGAACATGATATGGTTTCTGCTTCTTGCAAGAGTTTTGCTTATAAAGGACAAATAGTAGGTTATAGAGTTCTTTTAACTTATGGAGATGGGAAATTCTTTTATAATAATTAAATATATGATGGCACAGCTGAAAAGGTTGTGTTTTTTAAAGGGGGAAAATAAAAATTGAAAAATAAATATAAGTTGGCACTAATGTTTTTTGTTAGTGTCTTTTTTATGCTTGCTGGTTATACAGAAGTATCAGCAGCTACATTAACTCAAACACCAGTTGATAATTGGTATTATACAAGACGTGGTGGTGGAAAACCTTATATGTCTGCACAATGGAATTTGTATGATTTAGATGGTAAAACTGCTTATTGTATAGAACCAGGAGTTAATATTACAACTTCTGATTATGAAGGAGCAATCGGTTGGATTAATTCTCCTTATTCTGATGAAGTTAATAGAAAAATTCAATTATATGGATATTATGGATATAATTATCCTGGACATGAAAATTTAAGATATAGAGCAGCAGCTCAATCATTAATTTGGGAAGCTACTGGTGGGCAAATAATTGAATTTTGGACAGAAAGATATGGAAATGGGAATTTCATAAACTTAAATGCTGAAAGAAATGAAATTTTAAGATTAGCAAGTACACACTATGAGGTTCCTACATTTGATAGTGATACTAAAGATGCAGTAATAGGAGAAACAACAACTTTTACTGATACAAAAGGTATATTATCAAATTTTGATGTAGTAAAAAGTTCAGATGCTAGTGTATCTATTAATGGAAATACTTTATCAGTTACACCGAATGTTGTTGGAAATATTACTGTTGTGCTAAAGAAAAAAACATATACACAAGATCCTACCATTATTTTTGTTGGTAAAGATGCTACTTCGCAAAAGATGGGAATGTTTGGAGTTGATGATCCAGTCTTGGTAAGAGTTAAACTAAATGTTGTTGGTGGTTCATTAAAAATTAATAAAAAGGATTTAGATACTAAATTAAGCAAACCACAAGGAGATGCAACATTTAAAAATGCTGTTTATGAATTGCTTGATGAAAACTATAATTTTATAACAGATTTAATTATAGATGATTCTTTTGGTGCTAAAACAGATAAAATTTTATCACCAAATAAAATATATATATTACGAGAAAAAACAGCAAGTGAAGGATATTTACTTGATAAAACAGAATATAGATTTAAAATTGATAGAGATAATCTTGATATAGAGATGGATGTTTATGAGGACGTTATAGAAAAAACAGTAAATATTTATAAAGTATTTGCAGATGGTTCTACAACAATATTAAAGGGTGAACCTAATGTTTCGTTTGAAATATATTTGAAGTCAACTGGAGAGTATTATAAAACAATTAAAACTGATGAAAAGGGCTTTGTATCTGTTAAGTTACCTTATGGTAAATGGATATTTAAACAAGTATCTTCAACATCAGGTTTTGAAAAAGTTAAGGACTTTGAAATTGTGATTAATAATGATTCAGATGAAGATATAACTAAAATAATTTCTAATGCTGAAATTAAGGCAAAATTAAAACTAATAAAAGTTGATAGTGAATCACGAAAAATATTAGTTAGAGATGGAATTAAATTTAGAATTAAAAATCTTGATACAGGAGAATATGTGTGTCAAAACGTTACATATCCAGGTCAAGAAAAAATCTGTGTTTTTGAAACAAAAAATGGTATGTTTATAACTCCTTATGTTTTAGGATATGGAAATTATCAAATAGAAGAATTGGAAGAGCAAAGTATTCCTGGATATGTTTGGAATAGTGTACCACTAAAATTCAGTATTGATGAAAACAGTAAATTTATTCAAGATGATGAATTTGGACTTATGTTAGAAGTTCAATTTGAAAACAAAGAGGTTAAGGGAGAAGTTGAAATTAAAAAGGTTGGTGAAAAGCTAGTTATAGAAAATGGAACATTTAGGTATGAAGAAATAGAACTAGATGGAGTACATTATGACTTAATTGCTGATGGTGATATTTATGCTGGAGATGGTACATTAATTTACAAAGATAAACAATTAATAAAATCTTTTGTTACAAAAGATAGATATTTTAAATTGACTAATCTATATTTAGGTAAGTATTGTTTAATTGAAACCAAGACAGTTGGAAACCATGTATTAAATAGTAAACCATATTGTTTTGAAATAAAATACAAAGATCAATATACTGATACAATTAAACTAATAATAAATCAAAAAAATTATTTAGCAAAAGGGGATTTTGAATTATCTAAAGTTGATTTATCTACTGGTGAACCTGTTGAAGGTGCTTTAATTGAAATCTATACAGAAGATGATATTTTAATTTATAGTGGAAGAACTGATAAATCAGGAAAACTTTATGTAAAAGGTTTGGAAAGCGGTAAAAAATATAAGTTTGTTGAAAAGGAGGCACCAGAAGGATACATATTAAATGATGAGATTCATGAATTTGAGATTTTAAACAATGGAGATATAGTAAAAGATACTTTATCAAATGAAAAAATTGTCATTGATGTACCAAATACATTTGCTAATGATTACAAAATATTAATACCAGTTTCATTATGTGGATTAGGTATTGTGTTAGTTTTACTTTCAAGAGATAAAAGAAAAAAGAAATAAAATATTAAAAGGGGGAAATTATGAATAGCGAAAATAAATTTACAATAATAGGGAGACTTACAAAAGATCCTATATTAAGAGAAACAAAAGATGGAACAAAAGTTACTAATGTATGTGTAGCGTGTGAAAGGGATTATAAAACTAAAGAAGGCGAAAAGATAGTAGATTTTCTAGACTTTACTTTATGGGATAAAAATGCCGAGAAAATATGCAATATTAGTAAACAAGGTTCGTTAATATATTTAAATGGTTATAATACTATTAAAAATTATGGTACTGAGGAAGAACCTATTAAGGCTTTTAATCCAATAGTAACAACTTATAAGCATTTAGCTTATTCACTTTCAAATCCAAAGGAAGAAAAAGAAACTTCTGATGAAATGGAAAAATAATGATAGATAAGAACAAAGAATATTCATTAAATGAATTACTTGATATTTATGATATGTATAATATTGATTTTAAATATTATGGCAATAACAAAAATGGAGAATTAGAATTGTATTTAAAAACTGATACTGATAAAGTGTCAGTTTTTAAGTCTATCTCAAAAATATCAAAATATGACTATTTAAAGTTAAGTGAAAAAGAAGCAAGAAATCTATATTTTATATACGATAGAGAGGTGAATGAGTTGGAATTGGATATAGTGGCAGTAGTTTTACGAACTAGTGATGTTAATATCCCAGCAGGTAGATATACTTTAAAATCACTTGATAAACTAACTAAAGAACAAGATGCAGAAGAACGAAGTGAAAGTGAATTATCAGATGGTATTGCTTATATTATAGTTGATAATAATACAGCATGTACTTTGTATGATGATGTTTATTTGTTTGGAAAGAATCAAGATGGTTTAATTGCTAGTTTAGAAGAAAGAATAAAAAAGGAAAAAGATGGGTTAATACATGATAATTTAAAATTAATACTTAATTATTTTAATGATTTGATAAAAGAAGAAAAAGTATTATAAGAAGGGGTTGGTTGATATAAAAAAGAATAAAAAGATTGTATCTATTATAAATGATATTAAAAAAAATGGTATAAAAGTTATGACAATAGTTATGAGTTTAATATCATCTTTTTTTCTAACAACTAATGTATATGCTGTTGAAAAAATAGAAGGTGGTAATGTAACTATTGAAAGTCTTGGAGCGATAATTAAAAGTTTAGCTACTAAAGTTCAGATATTTGGTATAGTTTTGTCATTTATTGCTTTAGTTGTTTTTGTAATTCAATTTATAATTGGAGATGATGAAACAAAACAAAGAAGGAAAAAAACTATTCTTTATACATTAGGGGGAGTAGCACTTTTAATATTAGTTCCTTCAATTATTAATTTTGTTATTGATATATTGGGGTAATATGTTTCAGATATTAAGTATAAGTAGTGATATTAAATATGGCGTTTTAGATATATTAAGAGGCATAGGAATAGGGATAGTTAATATTATATTTTCAACAATTGATACTCTTTATAATGTAGCACAAAAAATAAATAGCTTAAATTTTATTAAGATGTTGGAAAATATAGAAAATTCACCATTTACAAAAATATTCAATGCCTTTTTTATATTATCTTTTGTCGTATTATTACTATTTTCTGTTTGGAAAATATCATTTAGAATATTAGATGCGGATAATAATGAACAACCATTATTTGAGATTGCTAAAGAAATAATCAAATGTGGTTTTTTAATATTTAGTATATACTTGATTTTCAATACTAGCATCAGTTTAGGAATTAATTTATCAAACTCCATTTATAATAATTTTAACACAGAACAATCAACGATAGGTGATAAAATGAAAAGTGCTTATTTAAGTATAAATGAATCCTGTTATATGGTTAAAGATGGAGAAAACGTAGATAAAGAAAACGTTAAAGATATAAAAGAATATTTGGATGGCTATGCTGATACAAGCAAAGCAAACACTATGGAAGATTTTGAAAAATTGATTAGAAATGATACTATTACTGCTAGTGACGTATCAGATTCGGGAGCTTTTTCATATCGTTGCACAATCTATAAAAAGGGGTTATGGAATGATGGACAAGATTATGCTTTCTCCTATAACTTTTTATTTGGAATAGTAATAGGAATTATATTTTTATTTAGTGTTGGGTTTGCTGTTTTAATGTTAGGTAGAAGGCAATTAGAATTAGCATTTTTAATGACAATCTCACCGCTTGTAATTGCCACATCAGTTGGTAGAAAGGAACAACGATCGGCTCTATATCAACAATTAGCATCATTAGTTTTGCAAGCAGGTGCAATGATGTTATTAATTGGTTTAACTTCTATAATGTTTAATGCAATTCAAAATAGTGTAGAAATAAATAGTTTAGATTATTTTACAAAAACAGTTGCTCAATCAATTTTATATTTAGGTTGTGCAATGATGCTTATGACAGGTTGTACTTCTTTAAATCGTTTTATTGGTGATAATGTATCTGCTAACTCTGGTAGAGATATGATTATGGCTATGAGAGGCTTAACAGGAGGAATAGCTGCTGGAGGAACACTTATGGCTGGAACTTTAGGTGCAATGAAAAATACTACTATTGGTGGAGTAAAAGCAGGTAAGGGTATAGGACAGCTTGCTAAAGGTGGTTTTCAAGCTCTAAATGGAATGAGACATGGTCTTGCAAGTGTTAATCCAAAAGCAAACGCAAGATTATCAAAAGGTTTTAATAATCAAGTTGGTAAAGGCTTAGCACAAATGATGAAAGGTCAAATGATGCAAGATAGTAAAAATCCATTAGCAAGAGCTTATGGAAGAATGTTAGATGCTAAAGGTGAAAGTAATATAGCAGATGCTGCAAAAAAATGGGATTTTTCTAATGATAAATATAATGTTGATTATATTAAAGGTGGCGTATCATTAGCACAACAAGGTATTAATAATATCAAGTCAGGCTTTGGCGGTGCTTTTGATAGTATAAGAAATATAGGAAATCCTCATAGTCATAGATATAGAAGTCGTCCTAATATTATGGATTATGGTAATGAAAAAGATAGTATATAAAAAGGGGGAATTTGGTTGTACATCACACTACAGAGTATAAAAAGAAATTTAGGACTATTTAATTTAGAATTGGAAGATATAATTATAGGCTCAATATTTGGTCTAATCTTTACAATTCTTTTTTTATTACATTTATATACTCTTGCAATAATTGTTATATCTATTGGAGTATTAGCATTAATTCCTATGGATTTTAGTAAGTGTAATAGAATGTATAAATTATTTGGTTTATTTACAAAGTTTATGTTTAAAAATAGAAATTACTATTTTTATAAAGACTAAAGTTAGGGGGTTGGTTTTTATAAATAAATTATTAGATAAAATTAAAGAATACAAAAATAAAAAAATAGAAAAAAGGATAAATAAAATAAAGAAGAATAAAAAAGATATTTATTTATCAAAAGGAATTTTGAAAAAGAAAGTTCAAAATTCACAATGTTTTACAAACATTAAAGATATAAGTGATAATGGTATTATTACATTAAAAAATGGTGGATATGCACTTATGTATAGTGCTAATCCGATTGACTTATCATTAACTAGTGATAAAGAACAAAATACATTTTTTCATATTTTGTCTAAATTATACAGGTTACCATTTACTATTAAGGCATATAAGTTTGATGAAAAGATTAATTTGAATGTTAATAAAGAGAATTATTTAAAATTAATTGATGAAACAGATAATGAGGTTAGAAAAAATATTTTAATTAATAATCATAATTTTATAGAGGCGATAGAAAGTGAAAATATGACTTCTGCTAGTTCTTATTATTTAGCAATAATATCTAAAAATAAAGAAGCTTTAGAAAAGAATAAAGAAGAGTTTGAACTCGCTTGTAATGGCGTTATTCCAAAACTTGAATTAGAGCAAATTACTAATAAGAAGAATTTAATAAAAATCTTTTGTAATATGTATTTTTCAAATAATAATTTAGATCAAATTATATACTATGATTTTATAGATTTGATAACACCAATAAAAATAAATGAAGGAATATCAACGTTAAAGTTTGATGATGAAGAGGTACAGTTACTTTCTATAAAAAATTATCCACTATTTATTGAACATGGTTTCTTAGATAGAATAATTAATTTACCTAATATAAAGGCATCAGTTACTATTAATGATTCAATAGAACAAGGAAAACTTTTGAATGTGCTTAATAGTAGTTTTAAGGCAGTGCTTGCTGATTATAATTCATCAAAAAATTTAAGTGATGTTACTGAAATGCAAAACTTGATGGGTAATTATAAATTACTAATTGAACAAATTTCATCTAATGATGAGAAGATAAAAGATGTATCTATTGTTCTAGCAATAAGTGGTGATAAGAAAACTAGAGAAGAATTAGTAAAGGAAATCAAAAGAAATGCAGAGCTTTACCAAATTAAAGTTGAAGTTCCAAGAATGAGGCAAATGGAAGCATGGCAAGCTTATGATTTAACTACCAAAGGTTTTAAAGATTATGCTATGTATTTGCCGACTTTAACATTGGCATCTACATTTTTCTTTACCGAAAATTATCATAATGATTCAACTGGTTGGCTAATAGGAGAAGATTCTGCTTATGGACTACCAATCTTTTTTGATCCATTTTATTTAAATAAAAATAGAACAAGCCATAATATTGGAGTTATAGGTACAAGTGGTAGTGGTAAAAGTTATTTACTAAAATTACTTGCAACTAACGAATTTGCAAGAGGAACAAAATTGTTCTTGTTTGATATAGAAAACGAACTACAAAAGTTATGCGAAAGATGTGGTGGAGAACATATCGACTTGTCTAGTAAAAGTTTGATTAATCCACTTCAAATTAGATATATTATGACAGATGAAGATGAGGAAACTTCAATATTAGGTAAACATTTAGGGTTTTTAGAAAATTTTTTTTCAACAGCATTTGAAGATATTACTGAAAAAGAGTTAGTAGTTCTATTAGACATAGTTGAAAAATTTTATAACTCAAGAGGTATTTCTAAAAATACCACATTAGAAGAATACGAAAAAATGACACCTAAAGATTATCCGATATTTTCAGATTTGTATGCTTATTTGTTAGAAATGCAAAAAACTTGTGATAATAAAGATTTACTTAAAATACTTGTAAATATTGAAGTGTTATTAAAAAGAATGGTAATAGGTCAAGATGCAAATTTATTTAATGGAATTACAACGATAGATTTAAATAATAATCTTATCGTTTTTAATTTACAGGAATTATTATTTAACTCTAGTAGAAGATTAATAAATACTCAAATGATAAACTTACTTACTTATTTAAGTAATGAAATTGTAGATAATAAAAAGAAAAATGAAAAATTAAATAAAGAACAAAAAATGTTGATTGTATTGGATGAATTTCATAACTATATTGATGAAGATAATCCTACATTATTAAAATATTTCGATCAATTAAATAGAAGAGCAAGAAAATATAAATTAGGTATAGTGGTAGCTAGTCAACAACCAACAGATTTTACTACTAGAACTAATATTTTAAGACATGCTTCTGCAATATTTAATAATTGTCAATATCAGGTAACAGGTATGCTAAAAGATAGTGATGTAGAAGCAGTGGAAAAACTGTATTCTAATACGCCATTGACAGAAACACAAAAAGCATTTTTAAGTAGAGCAAATCAAGGACAATTTTTACTTAATATAACTAACAAAAATAGATTAAGAGTTAATGTTTTTGCAACACCACTTCAAACATATTACATGGGCGAAAGTGATGATAGTGTATTAAATAAAGGAAATTATGCTTAAAAATTTATTAAAGTTTAAATTATCTATGATTATAGTAGGAATTGTTATGTTTGTGGTTATAATTATAGGTATAATTTCAACAGCAACAGGAACAGTGATTGGTTATGAAAATTTGAAAAAACAATCTGAAGAAAAAAGAGGTTCTGTTACAGTTGCAAATAATTACATTTATACAGAAAGGTATAGAACTCTTTTAAATAGTCATTTAATTAATGATGGTTATGTGTCTCTTGAAAGATTAGTATTTTATCTTCAAAGAATACATAATACTTTAGATACAACTACACTTTCATACCAAGAATGGGAACAAGCTTATTTGAATAATTTGAATTCAGAGAAGAAACAGATGATACCAATCAAAACAATATGTAAGCAAATAAAAATGGATTCTAATATACCAGAATATACAATAGAAAGTGATACCAATAGTAATGGTGTGTATATAGAAAAATTGAATCTTTGTGAAGTGGATAATGTAGATATTACCACTTCACAAGAATATTCTGAAGATTATCCATATTTACCTTTTGTTTTTCCATTAAAGGATTCTTTTGTGGTTACATCAATGGTATTTGAAATGAGAGATGTTGATTTAGGATTATCAGAAAAAGAACAAGATAGAGTAAACTTTCATAGTGGTTGGGATTTTGGTGCAAGATTAGGATTACCATTTTATAACATGTGTGAAGGGACAATTAAAAATATTGTAAATACACAATTTAATGATTTGCCTTACAAAGACTCTGGTAATTCAGTAGGAAATTATGTAACTGTTGCTTGTAATAATGGAATGGAAATAACTTATCATCATATCAAGTCAAATAGTGTTCCTTTGATGTATAGAATTGGAACTCCAATTAAAGAAGGTGTATTATTAGGAAATATTTCTACAACTGGACTTAGCACAGGCTCACATTTGCACGTTGGATTAAAGATTAATGGAGAACAAGCAGACGTCTTGGAATATGTTGATTTTAATTATAAGCGATAAAAAGGGGGGTATATGGTTGAAGAATATTTAGAAGAATTAAAAAATGGTAATGATCTAAATGATTGTGTTTTGGATTATTATATAGATAGAAAATATAGTAATACAGATGAACTTATAAGAGAATTGGAAGATTTACAAAGATATGGTTGTGTATCAGGAATGATAGCTGATTTAATTTATTACGACGATACTATTAAGTTTTATGATAACTATAAGGATGATATAAATGAATTGCTTAGTGGTTTATTAGATGGATCGGGATTATCTATTCAAGAATTTTTTGGAAAAAATTTTGATAATGATGATCCTTTAATTTTGAATTTTTCTAATAAAAATTTATTAGCTTGGTTTGGATTTGAAGAATCTTCATACAGAATTTATGAAGAAATAAAAGAAAAAATGAAATATAGTGATTTTAATTATGAATGTTAAGGGGGATTATAAAAGTGTATAAAGAAGATATGGGATATAGAATAAAATATCTAAGAAAATATGTTTGTGGTTATTCACAAAGAAGGTTAGCAAAATTAGTTGAAGAAGATATAGAAACAATAAGAATGCTGGAAGATGGAAGAATTAAAAATCCTCAGCCTAGTTTAATATTAAGAATCTCGGATGTCTTAGATTCTTTTTATATGTATTTTGTTAAGGAAGAGTATGAAGATGAGTTTTTGTACTTTTTAGATTGGGGAACAACAGATCATAATTCAATTTTGTTTTTTAAAAATTTCACAGTTGCATTCAGTGATGCGATAATTAAGTTGAAACTTTATGATAGGAAAAAATATGGAGACTAATGAAACAAAATACGATAAAAACTTTATTTTAAATTCTATAAAAAAACTTGGGCAAAAATATGGAATGGATGAAGTTTTTAAGGATGTTGTAATATGTTGTGCCTATGCACTCGCTAATAATGCTGATTTTAATGAAAAAAGAGAAAATGAATATTTAAGAATAATAAATAAATATTTAGATAATGAAAAAGAAGAATTTCCTAAAATATTAGCTTCATTATTTAATGAATATAATACAACACCAGAACCAACAGATATTCTTGGAGATGTATATATAGATTTAGGATTGTTAAAAAAAGAAGTAAGTCAGTTTTTTACACCTTTACCAGTTTGCAATCTTATGGCAAAAATAACAATCGATCAAGAAGATAAGACACAAGAATTAAATAACAAAGGATATATAAGTGTTTTGGATCCAACTTGTGGAAGTGGAAGATTGTTGTATGCTTCATATAATGAATTATTAAATCGGAAAGTAGATAATAATAAAATCATTTTAGTTGGTGATGATATTGATTTGACTTGTTGTTGTATAACATATATACAATTATCATTACTTGGAGCTAATGCAATAGTACATCATCAAAATTCTTTAACTAATGATATATATGATACTTTCTATACAGCTACTTATGTATTAAATAAAGAGTTACAACAAAAAATAATTGAAAATGAAAAGGGGGAATTGGAATTTGAGTAAATTTGAAGAAAAAATACACAAAGCAGATTTTGGAGAAATAGCTGAGGTCATTGATCCAAAATCTAAATCAAAGTTAAATACAAAAATGATGTATGTTGCAGGTCAAACGCCAAATGGATATTGTTATAAAGATTATAATACTTTTCAAAATGATCCTGATGGAGTTTGCTATATTGCAGAGTGTGGATTTGGTGATGATATATTGTTTGTTGATTATGTTAATGAAAATAAAGAAAAGTTAATAGCAAGTGGTGTAATATCTACTCGTAATTCTATTAAAGATGAAATAAGAGAAGTTTTAAAGCATGATGAATATTACTATAAATATGAATATAATGGCATTGTTCATGCAATTCATTCTAGGGATTTTGAAGATGGAATTATTGACAATATTGCAAAAACAGTATTTGAAGAAATTGATTGGCAAACATCACAAGCATATACTTCTGAGATTGATTGGTGTGAAGATATAAATGAATATTATAAAAAAAGACTAAAAAACATTCTTAATAGTTTTATGGGTAATAAATCGGAAAGATGTGAAGAATTATTATGTGCCTGCATTAGTTATATAGATGAAAATATAGAAAGTTATACAGAAATGCTTGATACATTTAGAAAATTAGGATTTTCCGAAGAAGAATTAGATTATTTTGAAATTAGAGATTATAATCTTGAAATGGACTTAGAGGAGCAAGAATATGAACAATAATGGTTTTTCAGAATTTGAAGATATATTTAACGAATTAAAAAATAAAAAAATTGAAGAATTATCTGTAAGAGAAATTGGTAAATATTTAATTGTTGCAGAAGAACTTGAATGGGTTGATAACTATATAGGAGATGACAAAGTATTTTATAATTACGATAAAAATTTATTGGAAGAACTATCATACAAATTTGAAGATTCTGTTTTTCGCTTAATAAATGAAGAACTATTATATGATAACAATTTGCATACATATCCAGATGATTTGGAAGATGGGGTGATAGTATAAATAATTATAAAATTAATATCGAGGATGTAGAGGTACAAACAGTAGATATAAAAGCAGATACATTTTGTGATGCTAAAAATATTGTCCGTGATATGTTGGAAAATGGTGAAATAATTATGGGGGAAGGATATTTTGATAGGAAAATATATAATGCCAATAGTAAAAGACTAACAGATGATTTAAATATAAACGTGAAATATGACAGTAAAAAACAACGCGTTTATATTACTGATGGTTCTGAAGAAGTATTTGAAGGTTTTTGTTTTGACGTTGCTGATTTGATATATGAATTTAGAGTTTTTGGTAGGGGACGTCTTGAAGATTTAGAAATGACATGGGATGAACCAAAAAAGGAAGAAATTAGTATATGAGTTCGATTTCAGAGTATAAAACTTATTTATGGGATTATCTTCAAAAATACCATAACGTAACTAGTCCAAAGAGATTTTTTCATTGTTTAAATCCTAATCATATAGATAATAATCCAAGTATGATGTTTACAGATAAATATAATATTTGTAAATGTTTTTCATGTGGTGCTAGTTACGATATTTATGACTTAATTGGTTTAGATTATGATTTACATAATTTTAAAGAACAATTAGAAAAAGTTCAAGAATTATATTTAGAATATGTACCAGTTAAAAAAGAAGCAAAAAAAGATATAGATAATAAAATATATGATTATACAAATTATTACAATAAGTGTTTTAAAAATAGATATAAGACAACATATTTAGAGCAAAGAGGTATAACAAGAGAGTTGATAGATAAATATAAAATAGGTTATGATGAAGAAAGAGCATTAGTTGTTTTTCCAATTAATAAACATTGTTATTTTGCAAGAAGTGTTGTTAATAATGATAAGATTAAGAGTAGAGGTAGTAGTGATATATGGAATAAAAAATATATAAAAGAAAATAATCAACTTGTTTATGTTACCGAAGGTATTATAGATGCTTTATCTTTAGAAGTAATAGATCCAAATGTTAAGGTAATGAGTATAAATGGTGTTGGTAATATTAACTCGCTTGTATATGCTCTAAAAGAAAACAATTTCAATGGAACTATTGGAATTGTTTTTGATAAAGATGGTGCTGGTAAAAAGGCAACAGATGAATTAAAAAAGGAATTAGCAAAAATAAATGTTAATTCCTTTTCTACATCTATGATAGCTACTTTTGACGATACATCAAAAGTTAAAGATATTAATATGGCATTAATTAATAACAAAGATTTATTGAAAAAAAATTATGAATATATAAACAGTGCATTACTACAATGTATCAATAAAGAAAAAGAGGGTGATGGTATTGAATATCAATAATGAAGAATTAATCAAAAAAAAGATTGCTGATAAGGATACAGCAAAACTAAAATATAAGCAAAAATTAAATTCAATTAAACAACACTATGGAATTGAATTTGATGTTGAACATTTGAAAAATAATGAAGTTGAAAATATAAGATTTGTAAATTTAAAATATAAAAATGGATTTGAAAATGTATGTGTAAACTATAATCCTAATAGTAAAAAAATTAGTTATATTGATTATGAATTTACTGATACAAGAATTGTAAAAAATACTAAGCATAAAAAATTAGCTGCAACTTTAGAAAAAGATTATAAGTTAAATTTAATAGTTGGTGAAATAGAAAGAGCAAATAATGATTATGTAAGGGAATTAGAAGAAATAGATAATTATTATGTAGAATTAGAAAAAAATAATTCAGAAAAAATTAAAGAATTAGATATTACTAAAAAAGATAAAAATGAGTAGTTTTGACATAATGTGCATATCATTTTTTCTTATAAAATAAAGGAATGTGATAAATAGTGCATATCTTTTGCATATCATTATACTCATTTTCGCAAGTGCGAAAATAGATTTGCACCTCTTTTGATAAGGTCAAAGCCTTATAAAATAAGGATTTTAACTTGTCGGAGGTGCTTATCCCATATCCTGTTGAAGTTAAATATGTGAAAAATATAGTAATTTAATAGAATTGGAGGGTGAAAAATGAAAGCAATTTTAAATGTGATAATGGTTTTATTATCAATGATAGCATTGATTTTAGAAAAGAGTTCTTGCTTTGAGATTTTGGTTGTAGGTTTATTATTTATGATCTTATTTGAACTTGAAAAGTTTAGATTAAAAAAATAAAAGGGGTGATGAAGTGGCTAGATATACGATAAGTATTGATACTAGAATAGAAACATTATTAAATAATTATATGAAAGAAAATAATATTGATCTTAAAAGTGTTGCAATAAAAAAGTGTATTGAAGAAGCTACCAATAAAGAAGATCTGAGAATGATTTTAGTTGACATAGATAAGAAGATTAATAGATTACTTCACAGAGAAAATATAGATAAAAAATTACTTGAACAGTTATTTTGTAACATGGGATTTCCGATAAATGAAAAAATTAAAGATGATACATGCTTAAAAGAGTTTTATAAAATTAATGAAGAATATTCAGGAAGATTTGGTTTATGAACAATATAAAAAGAAGTATTATTTTTCCAAAGGAACTGGATTCTATAATTAACGATATGACAGAACGATACTCCTATCAAACTAAAAGTAAATTAATTATAGAACTGCTTGAACTTGGTATTTTGAAATTTAATGAAGATTTAAACAGAAATGCTAAAATAGATGAAATGTTGAACAAGATTAATTTTTTATTGGGAAAAATGGATAAATAATGTTTGAAGATTCAAAGGTTGTTTTTATAACACATCCATATTACGCTGTTAATAATCCAACCAATAATTTACGAATTTATAAAAAGGCAAAAAACTCTGATAATTGGAGATATATTCAATGTAAATCAAAAGAAGAATATAGAACTAAATTAAATGAATATATTACAGGATTTTATGAATATTCAAGAGATAAGGATAAAGCTCATGCTTCCATTAAAAGTTTTTCAAAAACTAAAAGTGATTCACTTTTTGATTATTTCATGGGTGGTAAAAAAACAGAAGAAATAATGAAAGAAAATCAGATGAAAAGAGAAGAAATAGCAATGCTAAAAGATGGAACATTTTTAAAAGATAAAGATGTACCTTTAATGCAAAAAAGATGGTGTAAGTATGCAGAGAATAGTAATATTCAAATGACAGTTTTATCATTTTATCAAAATTATATAGATGAAAATATAAATATAAAAGAATTGCAAAAGAAAATTGCAACTGATGTAATACCAAAATTTCTTTCATATTCAGGTTATGAAAATCCAAAAGAAAATTTAGAATGGATAGTGGCACTTCATTCTGATAGAGAAAATAACTATCATTTTCATATTTCTTGGATTGAAAAAAATAAATGTTATAAAAACAAAAATGGAAAATTAGAACATAGAATTAAACTTAAAATAACTGATGAAGAAAGAAACTTTTTAAAAAGGCAAGCAACACTAACTATTGAAAGAAAAAGATTATATACTCCAACATTAATAAAACTTGAAAAAGATTTTGAAGAGTTAAAATCATATTTTAATCCTAAAGATCAAAACTTCACATTAAAAAATGTATCAGATTTAGAGCTTGAAGAAAAAATTGTTAGACTTGGTTTTTTATTAAACGAAGTAAGAGGGACCGATAAGAAATATATTAAATACAATTCCTTACCTAAAGATGAAATAGGAAACAAAATTAGAATATTGACTAAGGAAATAAAAAAAGAAATCTTTAAGGATAAAAGAATTAAGGAAGCAAAGAAAGATATATATATGACTATTGATAAAATAAATAATATTTTATTGGATATAGATAAAAGGAATAATATTTCCGATCTTGGCTTTGAATCTGCAATAGAAAATAAAATGATAAAAGAAAAGTTAGATAAAAATGATACCTATGTGTATAATGCAATAGTTAATCATGCTTTGTATAATTATAATTATTATAGTAATAAAATAAAAAAAAATAGTTTTTCAGTTGAGGATATTATTAATCAGGTTGCTTATGAAAATTACAAAAAAGAATATTCATTAAACAAAATTAAAAGTGTTAAAAAACATAAAATTAACATAATAAAAAATTGTTTATCAGGAATGACATATAAGAATAAGATTTTATATGCTTTAGATAGACTTGGATATGAACAAGATCAAGATGCTGAAAAATTTTATGAAATGTTTGAAGAAAATGGCACCGATAAACAATTTAATGATTAAAACTATACGCTTATTAAGATTATTTATTATTTCTATGGTATAATATGTATAAGAACCGGATAAATAGTAATTTGTTGAAATGATTGGAGGAATGGGTATGAAAAATAAAAATGTATTATTTGCAGTATTAGGTATAATTGTATTAGTAGTGTTAGTGATAGGAATTTTTTATCATTTTAGAGATAGAAGGACTTATACACTCAATTTACCTCAACTTGAAAAATTAGAAAGTATTTCATTAAATCAAAATGAAAAAGATATTAGTATTAATGGCAGAGAAGAAATGAAAGATATACTATATGTTTTAAATGGTACAAAAAGAGTTACTAAAAACGAAAGCATACAAGATGCACCTGTAAATATTGATGATGAAATAAAAGTTGATTTTCACTTTATAGAAGCTGGAGTATCTACAATATTCGTATATAAGAAAAACAATAGTTATTATATTGAACAACCATATAATGGTATATATCAAATAAGTGGAGATGAATACAATTCGATAGAGAAACTTGTTAGATAAATTACAATTTATCTAACAGTTATTATTAAGAAAAGAGGAAATGATATGGCTGAACTAAGAGATTTGTATGATGTTAATAGTGTCAAAACCGATAAAACATATCGCAAGGGAGAACAAATACCAAATGGATATTATCCTATGGTGGTAATGGTGGTAATTAGAAATTCTAAGGGCGAATTTTTAATGCAAAAAAGAGTAGAGTCAAAAGGTGGCGATTGGGGTGTAACTGGTGGACATCCAAAATCTGGTGAAACACCTTTAGAAGGAATTATTACTGAAGTTAGAGAAGAATTAGGTTTAGATTTTTCAAATGAAAAATTTATTGAATATGATTCTGGCTGTGATGGTAATGATTGTTATAAAATGTATTTTGTAAGTAAAGATGTAGATCTTAAAGATGTAAGAATTCAAGAAGATGAATTGTCAGAAGTTAAATGGTTTTCTATGGATGAATTAAAACACATGGTAGCTATTAAAGAGTTAAACGAAAATCAAATATCATGTTTTGTTAAAGTATGTAATTTTTTAGAACAAAATAAATAAAGTGTGTTTGATATAATGGTTTTGTGAGTGGTGGTTTTTGTGAAATATGAGGATTTAAAAAAGAAACTTGAAATAAATAAAAAGGTAAAATTTAAATTGTATAGTTTAGAATATATAATTGAAATGATTGATAATAATGTGGTAATATATCCTGAAATATATCCGCAAAGAAAATCAAAATATTTTTCACTTGATGCTGTTATGAGTTATTTTACAGTATATAATGAACCATTGATTGAAAACATTGACAGAATAAATATCATTAATTAATGGAGGCACTTATGGAATTAAAGAAAATGAATATAGAAGATTTTAAAAATCAGATGTATGATGAGTATACAAAATTATTTCCTGAAGATGAGCAAAGAGATTGGGAAGATATCGAGAAGTCATATTATGATGGTGTAGAAATTTTATATGGTATAATAGAAAATGAAAAAAATGTTGGTTTTATAATGTTGGAGAAATTAAATGAGGATTATCCATATTATATTGACTTTTTTGCTATATTTGAGAAATATCAAGGAAATAATTATGGAACAATGGCACTTGAATATTTAATTAAAAATATTATTAAAGATACGCCTTTATGTTTAGAAATAGAAAAAGAAACTGAAAAGGATATTAATACAATTAGACGTGCAAAATTTTACAGAAATTTAGGCTTTAAAAAAATTAATTCCGAATATTTGTTTTTTGGCGTAAGATATACACCTTATGTATATGATATGCAAAACAGACTTGAAAAGAGTAAGGTGGACACTATTATGTTGAATTATTATAAGAATAATTGCGGTTTTGAATCTATTATAAATAATTTTGAAATTATATATTAGTATATTTAATTTACAAAAAAATCAGAATTTGAACTGATTTTTTTATAAAATGAGGAGGTTAAATGAAAAATATTATATTATTGAAGATTAATAAAAAGTTATCTGATTCAGATAACTTTTTTGATGGGGAAATTAATGAAATATTGAATATAGTTGATGATGTATTAACTAAATGTAATATTGAAAATAATAATTTGAAGTTTATTGATAAAATAATAAGTTTTTATAATAACTGTATAAATTGTATAAAGGAATGGTGTAATGAATGCAAATTAAGAATAAAGAATTAGCGTTTCTTTCACTATGTGGTGATTGGGATTATAGAAAAAATGTGGATATGACAGAACCACATTTACAAGGAATAACAATTCGTGATAATAAGATTTTAATATCTTGTGAAAAATTTTCTGAACCAGCTGACGATTATGTGTCATGTATTGCTACAGAAATAGAAGATGAAAATATGATTAATAAATTTAAAAAACTAAATTTAAAAAATAAAGGAGAAGTAATAGATTTTATTTCTAATATAGAAAAATTTGTTGACTGGAAAAAGATAAGTAAAATGTTAGAACAAGAAGAATTAAAATTGTGTGAAGAAGGATTAACCATAATAGAAAGTGAAAGTCTTGAAGGATGGCATTGGTATAAATATGATGATGGTTCCGGACATCTTGAATCTCCAGATAAAGAAGAATATATGAGCTATGATTTATCAACCAATGAATATAAAATTACAAAAGAATCAGATTGGGAATTATTCCCTTTATCATATTATTATGCTGATGGTGTAGAACCAGAAAAATTCGATCCGTTTAAATTTATGGAACAAGAAATGTTAGACTATAATTTACAAAAATCAAAAAATGAAGAGTTTGTTTTATAAAGGGGTGATAAAGATTGAGTATATTACAAGAATATGAAGAAATAAAAAAATATATAGGTGAAGAAAAGTGGGATAATATTGATAACTATATAAATGATATTCATTCAGAATTAAGGTTAGATCAAATAATTTACAGTTCTGAAAATTGGTTGAATTATGAAAAATGGTTTTATAAAAAAGTAAAAGAATATAGTGTTGATGTTCAAAGTGTATGGAAAACAGACTATGATGATTACAAATGTTTTGCTGTCATTGGAAATGGTTTAAAAACTATAGGAAGTATTATAGCAAGTTATGATGAAACTCAAATAAGAAATTTAACAGGAAATATTAAAAATCAATTAGGCGAAAAAGAACTTAAAAATGCTTTTGCAGTTTTAATTTTAAATGATTATAATGATTATACAAAATTACCAACGATTAGCAAATGCTCTAAACTATTAAAATACGTATATGATTGTGTGTGTAGTTCGGATAGTTCTATGTGTCATATAGATTATGAGGATTGGAAAGAGTTAAAAGAAGATTTAGATTATACAGACAAAGATTTAGAAATATTAAATAATGAAATAAAAAAATATAAATTAGATGACGTAATTGAGGTTGACACTGGAGAATACGTAATTGTTGGATATGGAGATTTAGAAACGAGATTTATTGATGATAGAAACGTTAAAGATTATGTTGAAGTAAAGGAAGAATTAGAGTGCTATGAAAAATAAAGTTTTATTAGAAATAACTGATTTTTGTTTTGATTGTCCTATTCATGAAAAATGTATAGAAGAAAAATGTGTTCTATTTAGAATAGAAAAAATTATATGTAAGAAGGAGGAAAAAAATGAAATTAATGACAAAAGAATTAGAAAAAAAGTTTGAGAAATATCCACTATATAGTCAAGATGGTATGGGTGGTAAAGCTAAAGTTCTAGTTAAATATTTTAATCCAGTAGGTGCTGGGACATGGTTAATTACAGAGGGTAATAAATTAGAAAATGGTGATTATGAAATGTTTGGATATTGCCATTTAGGAGATGATGATTTTGCAGAACTAGGTTATGTAATGTTATCAGAATTAGAGAATATTACTTTATTCGGTGGTTTAAAAATTGAAAGAGATTTATACTTAAATAATAATATAACTTTATATGATGCTATGAAAAAGTCTGGAATGAAAATACCAGATTTTTTAAATGTTAATTTGAAGAAAGAATTAAATGTAAATTCATTGATTAATAATTTTGAAGTCCCATTAGTAATTGAAGAGTATTTAGATTTATCATTTGATGATTTAGAAAATGATTTGTATCTAAAAAAAATATGTCCTGATAGTAAAAATAAACTTGTATATTGTGATAATGATATATGCTATTATGATTGCTTTGATGGTGATTATTTATGTATTGCAACTAAAGATGCAATTAAAATGAAAGAAAATCATGTACATAATAATAGTGGCCTTATTAGATTAAATGAGTTAAATAGTAATGAAATAAGTATTGATTATGGAGGAAAAAGGATTAAAGATATAGCTGAAAAATATAAAACTAGGGATTCAATAAAATATAATTCATATATTACTGCTAAGTTTAAAAGTATTATAGATAAACAAGTAATAACAAATGACTTGAGATATGTAGAAAGTTGTACAGAATATGAATCATTAAAAGAAAACTTAAATGATGAAGATTTAATTAAAATTAATAATGTAATTAAAGATTTTACTTTTTATGAAAATAGTTATGATGATGGAGAAAGAGATATTTTAGGAGAATACGAAGGTAGGTATGGTAATTATAATATTATTGAATGGTATGAGGGTTTAAAATCTACAAAGTCTTTTCTTGAAGATTTTAAATTAGAAAGAGATGATTATAGTGTTTAACAAGAAAAGTATAGAAAAAGAAATAAATAGATATAATGAATATCTTAACAAAATATGGAAAAGTGGAGTTGATAATATTGAGATGTTTTGAAGAATTGAGTTTAAAAGAAATTAAAAAACAATATGATTTAGGGGAAAAGTATTGTATTGATTATTTAAAAAAATTTGATTCAGGGGAGTATAATGAATCATTACAAGATATCTTGTCAGAGTTAAATATTGATAATAGTATTTTATACATGAATACTGAAGAAATACCAGATAAGGGTTATCTTGAAGGAGAATTAATTAATGATTTAAAGAACTTAAATGATAATGATTCATATACAGTTGCTAGACTTAAAAATGTTTGCCATTGCGTAGAATTACATTATAGAAATGGCTCTCCAACCATTGAATATGGTATTAGATTGGAACCTGGTTATTGGGAAAGTGAAATAGAAGAGGTAGAATGGTTTGATAAAAATATGCCAGATGATGAATTATTTGACAAATTAGAAAATTATATTTTAGATACTATAACATCTAATTTTTTATATGATTTTAATATTGATATTGATTTAAATAAATTATTTGAAAAGAACATAGATATAGAAGTAAATAATAATAGAATTATGAGAATAACACAAACTGAATCGGATAAAGTAAGAAATGGTATTGGGCTTAAAACTTTAGATGAGAAAGGAAATGTTGATAGGAATGATCTAATAAGTGAAGGAGATTTTGTAATGTTAATGAATTATTATTCATTTGTTAAAGACAATGATATATATGATGAGTTTATAAATATTAATGGTATTAACAAGAAAGAAGATTTTGATATTAATAAGGAAATGGAAATGTAGGTGTGAAAATTAAATGACTTATTATGAAATATTGAAAGAATCTAAAATTGTATATGAATACTTAATAGATATTTTAGATAATTCTGATATACAATTATTAGATAATAATCAAGGAAAAATAAAAGAATTTTTAACTGTCATTTCGGATATTTATGAAAACGCTTATAGTCAAACTAAAGAATACAATAAAAATGATTTAATGACAGTTTGTAATTGTCCTAAGTGCCAAAATAAATTATTAATAAGTGATTTGATAGATTACACTTATTTATGTGATAATTGTGATGAAAATTATTATTATATTGAAGTAGAAAACAATAATAAATGGTATTTAACTAATGATAATAATGAAAACTTAAACAAAAGTTTTAATATTGGATTAAGTTATAATAAAGATACTAAAAAATTGTATATAGGAACCGAAGATAGTTCTGGAGCAAAATATGTTTGTAATGATATTGATGATATAAAAGAAGCTGTAAGTGATTATATATTTGAATATATAAATTATGATACTTTTAGCATTAAGATATGGGAAACAGAAGAATATAGAGATGCAAAAGAATCTATTGTACTTGATGGTACATACTATGATTTAAAAGATGCTGTTGCAAGGTTGAAAAAAGTAATGTCAAGACAAAATTATGCTTTTGCAGAGATTGAAAATGAATATGGAGAACTATTTTATTCAACTGATGGTGTGAACGAAGAGTATCATAAAGAACAAAATTTAGAAATATAAAGGGGGAAAATATGAAATTTAAGGGTAAAATAAAAGAATTAAATGATATTATTATATCTGATCCAAGTTATGGTAGTAATGTTCCATGTAGATATGAAAATAAAAATATGGATATGAAAGATGTTTTTGTAGAAATGCAATTTGGTACAACTGACTTTGAAGAAGATGATGATAAACATATACATTTCTTTATAATAATTAAAACTGATGAAAATGAATGTAATTTAACAGATGAAAGAGAAATAAAAGTTTTAAAAAATACAAAATTAAAACAATATGATATTGGTGTTGATACTGCGTGTTTTGCAATGGGAATAAATGATTATGCTAAAGAAATAGAAGAGATGAGAGATGAATGGCAACCTGAATGTTCTATAAGAACAGGTACTGATGGAACAATGGGTAGTGTCATTGAAGGTATAAGAGATAATAAATTAAGGTTCTTACTTATAATAAGTGGTGTTAATAAAGATTTTTGTTCTAGAAACGAATTGTTTGATTATATAAAAGAAAGATTTGACATCAAAAAATTAAAAATGGAAGGTCTATTGTTAAGTGGAGAACAAAGAAATTTGAGTGAAGGTGATAAAGTTGAAATTAGTGAATGTTCAATAACTAATGATGTAGGTGGTACTACAACAATAAGAAATTCTGATTATGCTAATTTGGTAGCTGGTTATAATATCACAATGGAAGAATCTGATGGAACTCCTTACTTTCAAACTGTAATAGAAGATACAGATTCGTTAGTTGATATACCTATTCAAGCAGAAATTATAAAAACTTACCATAGTGGTAAAAACTGGTATAGATATATGGGAAAAATAACTGATGAAAGATTGATTAAGGAATTTAATAAAATTGGAATTACAGGAAACGATCCTGAAGATTATAAAAAATATCCAAATAAAAGTTTATATGAAAGTGCATTAAAGGCAAGAGAAGAATACGATCCAACGATAATATGTTTTTCGGAATTTGATATAGTTAAATTATTGGAAAAGAATTCTGATAAAGAAATGGAGATGTAATATGAGTTATTATCATATAAAGAACATTAACATTGATAAGAAGAAAAATAACATTTCAGCTGATCTAGCAGATTCAAGTTTATATCCATTAACTTTTTATAATTCAGAATTTTTATGTCAAAGAAATACATTTGAAGAAACTTATGCTGAATTTATTTATAACTTGGTAAGTGGTAATTTTCATCCAACTTCTAATAGCAAATATTCTAAATTAGTATTAAATAACTATTTAGATAATTATTATGAAGATGCTAAGGATATTGGTGTTGTGGAAACTTACAAAAAGTATAAAGATAATGTTGATGCAATATTAAGTGGTAACTTATCAAAAATCAAACATATTGAATCTGATAAAGAACTTCATCCAGAAAAGTATTACCTATTAACTAAATTGGATTTGGATACAGGGTATAACTATGATTATTATATAAATAGAAAAGGTAAACTATATACATTTGTTAATAATAAAATAATGTGTTGTTCTCAAAGTGAAAAAAATTTTGGTTATCCATTATCTACTGTTTATGGAAAAGAAAAAGAAAAATTATTAGAATATAATGATTTCTTAAAAGAAAATAAAGAAGTTTTGGAGATGTAAAGAATGGATAGTGTAAAGCTTGATTCTATATCTCCACCTATGATAATATTATTGATTATAGTTATATCACTTATAGTATTTATTATAATAATAGAGCCAAGAATTTTTAAAAGAAAGTTAAAAAACAATAATGAGCATGGCTCTAGTAAATTTGCTGATAAAAAAGAAATAAAAGCAAACTTTGATAAAGAAGATTTAAATAATATTAATAAAGCTGGTTTTCCAGTTTGGTATGAAAAAGAAAATGGAAAGTTTAAAAATGTATATTATGATAATAAATCACCACATTATGTTTTGATTGGTTCTACTGGTAGTGGTAAGTCAATTACTGTTAGTATTCCTATCTGTATCCAATTCGCAACTGCTAAAGAAAAACATTCAGTAGTTTTAACCGATCCCAAAGCAGAACTTTTTAAAACAACTGGTAAAATTTTTGAAGAAAATGGTTATGATGTTGTTACGATAGATTTTAGAAATCCAACCAAATCAAATAAAATTAATATTATGCAACCAATCATTACAGAATGGAAGGAACATTGTATGTATGATAAAAATATGATGTTCCTTTTGTCATATTTTATAAAAGTAAATAAAATATCAATATCAAAAATGTTTACAAGCAAAAAATATATGGAACAGATTATAAGTAAATATAATTTAGCAGACTATATTATTGAGGTAATAAAAAATAATCAGGATGACATTGAAAAAAATGCAAAAAGTAAAAAACTTTTTGAAAATTATATTTTTGAGAATCATACTAAAAAAGAGTTAGAGGAATATTTGAATACATTATCACAAAATGATTTATTAGAAAAAATTAAAGATAATCAAAATAAAAGTTCTAATCATCAAGCAGAGGCTAACCATCTAGTTATTTCTCTTGCAAATTTAATATTTACTGAAAAAGAAAGTAAGGATCCATTTTGGATTAATAGTAGTAAACAATTATTTATTGGATTAACAGGAATTTTTTTAGAGGATTTTAAAAAAGGATTGATCGGTGAAAATAAAATCAATATTGCAAGTATAAAAAAGTTTCAAAATTCTTCATTGATTAAAGAAAATCAGACATATTTACAAAGAAATTTGAACACTAGAAGTTATGGTAGCTTATCAAAAGACTATTTAACATCAATACTTTCAGCAGCTGAGAATACTTATAAATCTGTAACTGCTGTATTTGGAGAAAAGATGTCTATATTTGATGATTTAAATGTAGAAAATGTAACTAGCACAAGTGAGTTTAATCTTACTGATGTTGCTAAAAAACCAACAGCACTTTTTATAATTGTGCCAGATGAAGATAATAGTTATTATCAATTAGTTACAATTATTTTGGGAATGTTAATAAAAGATCTATCAAATTTTGCAAACTTACCTGAAAATAATGGCACTCTTCCTGTTAAGGTTGAATGGATTCTTGAAGAATTTGCCTCAATCCCTCCCATAAGAGACATACAGGTCTCGGTTAGTGTAGCCCGCTCCAGGGGAATGAGATATATATTCTTCATACAATCATTTGCACAATTAGATCAAATATATGGTAAAGAAATAGCTAGTATAATAATTGATAACTCGGCTTTATGTTATTTGAAAACTAATAGTGTGGAGTGTGCACAAATTATTGAAAAAAAGCTCGGTAAAGCAACAATAACAACTAGCTCATTAAGTACAAGTACCGATCCATTCAAGATAGGTGGCAATCAAACTACTTCTTTATTGGGTAGAGAATTATTAACTGCAAATGAAATTATTGCACTTAAATATAAAACTATTATCTTTCCTGTATTTGGTAATCCAATATTTAGAGATACATATATGTATAGTGATTTATATCCAAAATATAAAAAAGTGCCAATTTGTGAAAGAGAAACAAAGGTACTTAAAAGGTTAACTGATAATTATTATACGATTGAAAAATTGAGAGATTATTATGAGAAAGATAATAATAGTAAAGAAAAGGCAATAATGCAAAAAATAATCACTTCTAGTCAAAGACAAACTCAAAACAAAATGAGAAAAATTATTAAAAATATAAATAGCGAGAACAATGCTTTGCTGTTTTTAAAAAAATTAAAAGATTTATTTGAAGGAAGAATTATTAATGAGATAAAGGATGATGATGAGGTTTATACATTAGAAATAGCTACATTGTTTAACAAAATGAATTTAATAAAATTAAAGCAATTATTTACTGATGATATAACAGTAGAAATTGCAACAAATAAGAAAATTAAAAAAACAATAATATCTTTTTGGAATAATATAGAAAGGGAAAATCAAATATGAAAAGAAAACTAAAAGTAATAGGTCAAATATTCATAATTGTTTCTTTAGTAATAATATCATTTTTGAGTGTTTATAATTATTATCAAGCTCAAAAAGATGAAGAAATGGTAAACGATTACATTGAGGAAACTAAAATAGTAGATGAAGAAGAAATAGAAGAAGAACAACCAGAAATAAAAAAAGAATATCAACAAGAAATAAATTATACAGCAGTTTTAGAAATACCTAGTATAGATTTAAAAAGAGGTGTAGTTGATAGCACTAAGAACTTTAGCTCGATTAATTATGCTATAAGTGTTGATGGACATAGTAATTATCCTGACAAAGAGGGTAATTTTATTTTATATGCACATTCTGGGAATAGTAACATTTCTTATTTTAAGAAATTAATAAATGTTAATATTGGTGATAGTGTTTATGTTTATTATAAAGGGGTTAAATATAATTATGAAATCACCAATAAATATGATATAGAAAAAACAGGCAAAGCAGATGTTTTGCTTAGTAATAGTGATAAATATATAACATTAATAACTTGTAATCCAAATAGAAAAGGTTATCAAGTTGTATTGATTGGTAAGTTGTTGGAACAATCAAATTACTAAAAAATAAAAAGAATAAATAAGGGGGTTATTAAAATGAAAGAAAGGTATAATGTCATTGAAATAGAAAATGATGCTTTAACAGAAGAAGAAATTAAAAAAAGTGTTAATTATCAATGGGCAAAAATAATTTTAAATATTTTTGAGAAAGTTGGTCTAAATGGCTGAAAAGAATATTAATACATGTTATAATTATTATGTAAGTATTCTTACACCTAAAAAAGAGAGTTTGAAGGTATGTCATCATAAAAGGATGGTGATGTACTAATGGAAAAGGTGGTATTATATGTAGGATTAACAGATGAAGAAAATAAAGCTTTAAGTTCTGAAGAAATTGAAAGTACATTAACAAAAAGAGCAACAGCACTTATGGATTATGCAGAAGCATTGAATTATGAAGTTGTTGGAATATATCGTGATGGCTATTATATTGGAAATTCGGAAAATAGAATTAATTTCAATAATATGCTTTCTTCTTTAGTTAATAAGTCGGTGAATATTGTATTATCTACTTATGATGAAATTATAAGTAATGTAAAAGAAAAGTTCAATGAATTTATAAGTAAACTAAATGAGAAAAAAATAGAATTTAAATCTATTTCTAAATTAAATCCAGAAGATACAATCGCAAGTAGAAGAAATCAACAATTAAAAGATTTGATGGATGATTGTAAATTAGAGTATGTTTCGCCAAGTATCATAAATTTACTTAATTTAGATATTAAAAATGATGATAGTTTTTTATCTCCAAGTTATGAAATTAAAAAAAGAGCAGCTTATGTAAGAGAAATTTATAACTCAGAGTATAACTGGTATGGTAAAAATGTTATTTTATATGTCAGATTATCAGAAGAAGATAAAGATAAAAAAACACCGGAAGAATTAAGTGAAAGTATTAAAAATCAATTATCCATGTTATTGAAACATGCTAAAGCAAATAGATGGGTAGTAGTTGCAATATTCTGTGATGAGGACTATTCAGGAGTAGATAATGAAAGACCAGAATATAATAAATGTTTGAGATTCTGTGAAGTTGGAAAAACTGATATAGTTCTATGTAAAATGCAATCAAGATTCACCCGTGATATGGAACATGTAGAAAAATATATCCATGGTTTATTTCCAGAATGGGGTATTCGCTTTGTAGGTAAAGTTGATAATGCCGATACAGTTGTTAAAGGAAATAAAAAATCAAGACAAATAAATGGTCTTATTAATGAATGGTATTTGGAAGATTTATCAGAAAATATTAGAGATACAATCAAAGATAAACACGCTAATGGTCAATTTACTGGTCCATTTGCACCTTATGGTTATATAAAGGATCCAGAAGATAAAAACCATTTATTAATTGATCCTGTTGCAAGTGTTGTAGTTAAAAAAATATTTGAATTATTTACAGAAAAAGGTTATGGTGTTAGAAAAATAATTAGATATTTAAAAGAGAATAATATTCCTTGTCCTTATGAATATAAATTATCACAAGGATTAAATGTAAAATATAGCAGAAAAATTACCAAAGAAAATGTTTGGAGTGATTGTACTGTTAAGAGAATACTACAAGATGTTGTATATATTGGTAATTTAGCACAAAGTAGAACGACGACACCAAGCTATAAAAACAAAAAAATTATTACACTACCAAAGGAACAGTGGATTGTTTGTAAAAATACACATGAACCTATTATTGATATGAATACTTGGGAAAAAGCAGTTAGTATCAGAGAAAATAGATCGCGTGCTTGTAAAGAACATGGCGAAAAACATAAATATTCTGGAGTTATAAAATGTGATTGTTGCGAAGGAAACTTTAAAAAGGGAATGTATATGTCAAAAAATGAAAAAGTTCATTGCTTTAAATGTACTGAAGCTTGCAAACCTTATGCAAATTGTAAAAATTCAAAAACAATTAGAGTTGATGTTTTAGATGAAATTCTAATTGAAAAAATAAATGATAGAATAAACAAGTATAAGGACTTATCTGTTATGAATAAAATTAATATTAAAGAAATACTAGGTAATAATAATGATAGTCAAAAGAAAGGACTATTAGTTGAAAAGAATGAAATTGAAAAGAAAATTAATCAAAAAGATAATATATCTCAAGGAATGTATGAAGATTTAAAGACTGGTATAATTGATTATGAAGAATACAAAATGTTTAAAGAAAACTTTAAAAATGAAAAAAGTAGTTTAATGGCAAGATTAGAAATAGTTAATAAACAAATAAATGAATTAGAAAAATCTGAATACAATTTTGAAGAAGTAGGAAAATTATATGAAAAGTATAATTCAATAAAAGAAGTTACCAGAGAAATAATAAATGAATTTGTTAAAAAAATCATAGTTGGTAAATATGATCCTGAAACTAATTCAAGAGATATAAAAATTGAATGGAGATACCAATTTTAACATTAAATAGGGAAAATAAAGAAACTGTCCTTAGGTATCATCCTCAGATGGTAATGGTAGAGTAGGAAGAATGATAATGTTTAAAGAGTGTTTAAGAAATAACATAATGCCTTTTATTGTATTAGATAATGACAAACCATATTATATGCGTGGCCTTAAAAACTATAAAGAAGATAAAATGTTTTTAATAGATACTATAAGATATGAACAAGATTTGTATGAAAATATTGTAAATGAGATGTTAGATTTTGATTTAGGTGATAAGTAAAATGAGTGGTACTAAATTAATTGAAACAGATAGAATATTCTTAGAAAAAGTAATAGAAGATAAATAATTGATAAAGAATTATTAGTGTAATGATAATTCTTTTTTAAATATTTGACTAATTAATAAAAATAGAGTATTATATAAGTGATTTATTTGAGGTGATGAGATATATGACTATAAAGAATATTGATGTTTATAGTGAAATGAATGGTAGTTATGTAGTGGATAAAGATAAGAAAATTACGGGGTATGCTTCAATTGATAAACCTTGGCAGAAATATTATAGTAAAGAAGCTATTACTGCTAGTATACCTGAATTAACTGCTTATCAATATATGGTAAGTCAAAATGAAGATAATTTAAGTACTAAGGCTATTATGTATTATGGTAAAAAGATTAGTTATAAAAATTATATAGATATGATAGATGAGACTGCTAGAAGACTATATAATCTTGGTGTTACTGAAGGAGAAGTAGTAACAGTTATGTCTGTTGCTAATCCTGAATTAGAAATTTTATTTTATGCATTAAATAAGCTAGGAGCAGTTATTAATTTAATTGATGTAAGAAGTGATTATAAACAAATAAAAAAATATCTTATGGAAGTAAAGTCTAGTGAAGTAGTAGTTATGGATAATTTTTTACCTGAGTTTGATAAATGTATGGAAGATGAAGATATTGATAATATAGTAGAAAACGTTATTACATTAAGTCCATATAATTCAGTATTATTTCCATTTAATGTATTAGCAGAAAAGAAGTCTAGAAAAGAAGATAGTACTTTATATAGTAAGATAGATGAAATAAAGAAGAAAAATAAATATATGACATGGAATGATTTAATGAGTGTTCATAAATATCGTTATCCTAGATATCCTAGATATAAGAAGAATATGGTAGCGGCTTTAGTTCATACTGGTGGTACTACTGGTGTACCTAAAACAGTTAAACTATCTAATGAAAACTTTAATGCTATGGCTATTCAATATAAATCACTAAATGCTAATTATAATAAAGGTGATACTTTCTTAAATGGTATAGTTCCATTTGTAGCATATGGTATTGTTGTTACTATTCATATGCCTATGTGTTTAGGTATGACTAATATTATTGCTCCTATATTATCTCCTAAAGAGTTTACAGAGTTTATGATTAAGTATAAACCTAATCATACTGCTACTGTTCCAACTTATGTTGAACATTTTATTGAAGATGAAAAAGCAAATTCTATGAATTGGAAATGTATTAAACATATTGGAGTAGGTGGAGAATCTTTTACAAGAACACAAGAACAAGAAGTTAAAGACTTTTTAAAGAATCATAATTCTAGTGGTAGTATAGATAAGGGATTTGGCATGACAGAGTTATCTGGTACTTCGGTAACTTGTATGGGTAATGTTAATAAATTTACTAGTTTAGGTATTCCACTTCCACTTAATACTTATGGTATATTTGAAAGAGGTACTGATAAAGAATTAAAATATGGTGAAGAAGGAGAAATATGTATAACTGGTCCAACTGAAATGCTTGGTTATTTAGATAATGAAGAAGAGGAAAGCAAAGTTATAAAAATACATAGTGATGGTAAAAGATGGATTCATTCTGAAGATGTAGGTATAATTGATGAAGAGGGTTTTCTATATTTTAAAGGAAGATATAAAAGAATGTTTACTCATGGAGGCTTTAAATTGTATCCATCATATATTGAAGGAATTATTGTAAGTCATCCTAAAGTTGAAAACTGCTGTGTTATTTCTATTCCTGATCAGACATATGGTTTTTCTCCGGAGGCACATGTTGTTATAAAGAATGATAGCGTGAGCGAACTTAAAAAATTAAAAGAAGAATTGATAAAACTATGTCAAGATAAACTTCCTTCTTATTCACAACCAGAAGATTTTATTTTTGAAGAAGATTTACCACTTACATCTGTTGGTAAAGTAGATTATAAAAAAGTAGAAAAAATGAGAATAAAAAAGTTAGAGGAAAGCACCAAATAATGGTTTACTAATCTATAAAAATAGAGTATTATATAAGTGATTTATTTGAGGGGATGTGTTATAAGAATATGGAAAACTATAATAAAGAAATAGAAAGAAATTTATATTTAAGAGAATTATTATTAGGAAATATACAAGGACCATTAACTGGAATACCAAATATAGATAGACCTTGGCTTAAATATTATACTAAAGAAGAATTGATGGCTGGTTCTATTAATAAAACAGTTTATCGTTATTTATATGATGAAAATAAAAAATATATAAATGATACCGCTATTATATTTGCAAATAGAAAGATAAAATATTTTGAGTTATTTTTACAAATAGAAAAAGTTGCTAAAGCACTTAAAACTATAGGGGTAAAAAAAGGAGAAGTAGTTACTATATGTTTACCTAATACACCTGAGTCTGCATATTTATTTTATGCTTGTAGTATGATAGGAGCAATAGCAGATTATATAGATCCTACTGAAAGTGAAGAAGGATTAGAAAAGTATTTGAATATATCTAATCCTAGGCATTTAATAATGTTAGATATGTGTTTTGATAAGTTTACTAACTTAATTGAGAAAAAAAATATAGAGAATATTGTTGTTACTTCACCAGTAGAATCTCTACCATTAATAATGAATGGCTTAAAGATTAAGAATAAAATATCTGATAGAGAAATTTATAATAGACATAAAAAAGTTATGAGAGAGTCTTCAGCTAATTATATGTTTTATAAAGATTTTATTAAAAATGGAAATATGTATAATGGTGTATTAGAAGAAGAGTATGAAAAAGATAGACCAGTTGCTATTGTTCATACAGGAGGAACTACTGGAGTGCCAAAAGGAGTTCTTTTATCAAATGATAATTTAAATGAACTTACTAATCAAATAAAGAATTCACCAGTACAATTTATAAGACATTACTTATTAGTAGGAGTAATGCCAGAATTTGTTGGATATGGTCTTAGTGTAGGATTACATACATCTTTAGTTTGCGGTATGAAAACGATGATGATTGCTAAGTATGAACCAGAAAAGATACCTGAAGTAATATTAAAATATAAACCTAATTGTATGGCTGGTAGTCCTGCTCATTGGGAAATATTCTCTAAAAGTCCATTAATAAATAGACCTAATGTTGATTTATCTTTCTTTAAAGCTCCTATTGAAGGAGGAGATACTCTTAATGCTAAAGTTGAAAGTAAAGTTAATGAAATATTAGATAAAGGTGGATGCGAATATAAGATACAAAAAGGTTATGGTTTAACAGAAAAATGTTCTGCTGTTACAGTATGTTTTAATAATGAAGTTAATAAACCTGGTAGTGTAGGCGTTCCATTTTCTAAAACTGTTGTATCCATATATGATAATGATAAGGAAGAAGATTTACATTATAATGAACTTGGTGAAATTTGTGTAAGTGCCCCTGATATTATGCTCGGTTATTATGGTAATGTAGAGGAGACAAATAAAGTGATAAAAGAACATAAGGATGGTAATAAATGGCTTCATACTGGCGATATTGGATATGTTACTCCTGATGGACTACTATATGTAGTTGGTAGAATAAAAGATATAATTATTAGATATGATGGTAAGAAAATATATCCATATAATGTAGAAAATATATTATTAAAGTGTCCTATTGTTAAATCAGTAGCAGTAGTGGGTATTCCTGATCCTAATCATTATAATGGAGAAGTACCAGTTGCTTTTGTTAGTATTGATGATAGTTATAGTAAGGAAGAAGCAATGAAAATAATTAGTGATTATGCAAATAACACTATTACTGATTATTTAATACCAACATCATATTATATTGAAGATGAATTACCAAAAACAGTAGTAGGTAAAGTTGATAAAAAAGTATTAAAGAAAACCTTAATTAGAAAGTAAAAATTGTATAGTTTTTACTTTCTTTTTTAGTGTGGATATGTTATAATTTTTATAGAATAAAGAGGTGAAAAATATTATGCAAATTAGAATTACTCTTTTAATTGTAAGTTTTATATATACCATGCTTACTAGTATCGTATACTTTTCAAAAAACAGAATTAATAATAGTGAAAATGCAGTTTATGAAAAGTTATTATCTATAACACCTATCGGCCTACTACTAGAAATAGGTTGTAATGTTACTGCTATTTATAAAATGAATGATTTAGTATCTAGTATAATATCTAGATTATATCTTATATTTATATTAGTATGGCTTACTACTTTTACTTTGTATATACTTACTATTACTAAATATAAAGGAGATAAATTAACAGAATATAAAAATAGTAAGATAAGAAAGAGTATAATTATTGGTTCTATTTTTTCAATATTACTTTTGATATTTTTACCTATTGATTTTGTATTAGAGAAAAATTCAGCATATTTAGGTGGAATGGGTATAGTATTTCTTTTAGCAATTACTTTTCTTTTAATCATTTTAGATTTTATACTATTTATAAAATATTTTAAAAATATGACTTTTAGAGAAAAAGTTCCAATGCTTTTATTACTTCTTTTAATAGGAGGACTTTTACTAGTCAATAATATTGCTCCAGAAATACAAATTATTTCTAGTTCATTTGCCTTAATAACAGTAATTATGTATTTTACAATAGAAAATCCAGATAAGAAATTACTTGAAGAGATACATATGTCTAAGAAAATAGCGGATGCTGCTAATGAAGATAAAAGTATGCTTATATATAATATGATGAATGAAGTTAAGAGTATTGCTAGTGATATTAATAAATCTTCTGAAGTAATACTAAATAGTAATAATCTAGAAGAAAATAGATTCTTTGCTAGAGAGATAATATCTTCTAATAACAAGTTATATAGTATGGCTAATAATATATATAATATTGATGTAATTGATGATATTAATGTTAAGACTGTTAAAAATAAATATAATATTAAATTATTACTTAAAGGAGTGATAAGTAAAAATAGAGAATTATTTGAAGATAAAGATATTAGTTTTAGATTTAATATAGATAGTAATCTACCTAATACTTTATATGGAGATAGTATTAATTTAAAGAATGTATTAAATACTATTATAGGTAATTCTTATAAATATACTGATAAAGGATATGTAGAGTTATCTGTTAATGCTATCTTTAAAAAAGATATAGTTAGATTAATTATAAAGATAGAAGATTCTGGTATTGGAATAAAAGCTGAAGACTTAGAAAAGTGTTTAAATAAAAATACTAAAGATCAAAATAGTTTATATGGTGCTAGAAAGACTATTAATATAATGGGTGGTAATTTACTTATAAGTAGTGAATATAATAAAGGAACTATTGTTACTATTATACTAGATCAAAAGATATATACTAATAATAAAGATAATTATGATAATTATGTTAATAATAAAAAGATATTAATTATAGATGATAATAATTCTAGTATTAAATTAATTAGTAAGATATTAGATAAACATAATATACTATATGATAGTTCTAATTTAGGTAAAGAAGCCCTAGATAGAATTAGAAAAGGTGATAAGTATGATTTAATATTATTAGATGAAGATATGCCTTATATGAATGGTATTAGTGTTATGAATAAACTTAATAAAATAAAAGGATTTGATACTAAGGTTATACTTCTTACTAAGAATAGTAATATTATATATGATGATATTTATAAAGATAGTGGTTTTTGTGATTATATTATTAAACCTATTGATAAAGATGATTTAATGAATAAAATAAATAAGTATTTGAAATAAACTTTTATATTTTAAATATTTATGATATAATCTTTGTGAAAGAAAATAGAGGTGAATTATGGGAAACAATAAGGATATTGACATAAGAATTATTAAAAAATATTTGATGACAGAAAAGGATGAACTTAAGTTAAAAAGTTTTTTGAGATTATATTCTAATTATTCAAAACTAGCTAATTTTAATCAGAATCAGTTAGAAAGTTTTGAGAATGAAATATATACAATAGGAAATAGAAGTTTATCTGATAAAGAAAAAATTAAAAAAGAAATTATTACTATAAAGGCTGCGATTAAAAAGTGTAATGATAAGAAAGTAGTTGATTATGTAAATGATATACTTAATGATATTGAATTAATAATTAATTATGATGATAATGTTTTTGAAGGATATATACCATATTTAAAAAAGTGTATATGTGAACTTCAATCTATATTAAAATTAGATATTAATTTTTATAATACTTCATGTGAGCTTTTTGATAATGAATATGAAAATGTTAAAAATTTAATCTTGAATAAATATAGAGATAATTATAATAGGAGATAGTTATGGATGATTTGAATGTATTAAAAAAGTATATTGGTGAAAAGATTAAGAGTATAGAAGAAAATAATAAACTTATAGAACAAAAACAAGAACAAGTTGCTAAGTTAGAAAAGATATATAGTCCTTTAATTAGTGGTAATTATGCTAATATTGATAAAAATTACTTAAGGGATTGTTTTGACTTTATTTTTGAAGGTAAAGATGTTAATCTAATTATAGAAAGAATTTATCAGTCAATAGCTATAGTTAGTGATGATAGATTTGCTAAAGAGCCACAAAAGCCTGTGGCAGAAGGATATTTAAATAAGATTAATACTTTATTATTAACGAATATTGAAAAATTAAAAGAAAATATTATGAAGATTAAATCTGAAGCTGATGATAAAATTTCTGAGTATGAAGAATATTTTGATTTAATTAAGGATGGAAAAATTGTAAGACACTTAAACGAAAATGAATTAAAAAGATTTTTTAAATTTTTAAATGAATCATCACTAGATAAAAATGTTATACTAAGTTTAACTGTTCTATTCTCTAAAGATAGTCTTGATTATGCTGAAAATTTAAGAAAATTAAAAATAGTTAGAGAAGAGACAGTTAAAAAGGATAATGTAGCAAAAGTAAAAGAACAAATAAAACAACAAAATAGAAATAAAGTAGAAGAACCTAAGACAGAAGTAGCTGAAGTTGAGTTTGCATTAACATCAAAAGAAAATGAGATTTATTATAAGATGTTAGAAATTATGAATATATTAACTAATGATATAGAATTAAGGCATGATGCTTTAGTAGATATACTTAGTGATGATTATTCTTTAGAAGCTAGAAAATCAATATATGATTCTACTGATGATAAATTTAATCTTATACTTGAAGATTTAAAAGTTAATTTAATACCAAATTTTAAAGATAATAAGGATGATGTAATAAGTATATTTAAGTATATTATTGATTTGTTTAATGAAGAATATAAAAAGCAAGAGGAAGTAGAATTTGTAAGTCAAGTTGAGGATTTTTCTGAAGAAGAGAAAAAAGAGATTGAAAAGTATTTAGAAATTGCTAATAGAGAACTTGAATATTATAATAGTTTAGATAAAAAAGATAAAGATATGATTGAAAGTATAAGAACTTTCATTGCTGAAGATAGTGAAAGTAAAATAGAAATTAGTCCTAAATTTTCTTTGAATTATGTTAAGTATTTTGATTTGATTGATAAGTTTAATAGTGCATATGAAGAATATTTAAAAGATCGTGGTATGGAAAGAGAGTTTATTGAACTTGGTGACGAAGAAGCAATGAATAGTTGTCTTGTTAGTCAAATGATAGAGATTAGAGATATTTTAAGAAGATTAAATAAACAGTATGAATTACTAAATAGTAAAGAAGATAATAATGATAAAACAAATGATGCTAGTGTAATTAGTCATTATACTCCTGATAGAAAAACTTTATTTGTCTTTTTACCACTTAGTGATGGTAATTATAGTATTGTTGATGATCAGCAAGAAATATTTAAGACTTTTAAGAAAGCAATGTCAAGTGTAGCAAAAGGATTATATGCTCCTAGTGTAACTGGTTTCGATCTTTATATTGGTAGTCAAGGAGAAAAGAGTGTTAAGGTTACGCCTGATCGTGATATTCCTGGTTATAGAGATGAAATAGATCCTCATCGATATAAACATGGTACTGCTAGAATCACTTATGATAGGATTCCTATATCTGCTAGTAATCAAGAAAAAATTAAAGAAGCCTATGGTGTAGAAAAGGCTGATGTTCTTTTGATTATTGAATGTTCTACTAAAATGAATGATTCAAGTAAGGGTACTTATAATGCTGTTAATAGGAGAATAGCAAAAGAAATAGGAAACATTAGATATGTATTTAATTTATTTAGTACTGATTTTGATGATGCAAGTTTTAAAGCTGCTACTGAACTTATTGATGATTCTGATAAGTATTGTGAAAGATTATATAAGGATCCATTTAAAAAATTGGATGATGAGAGTTTATGGAGGTAAATATGGAAGATAAAATTATTAGTGTTTTAAATAATGTTAGAACTAATCTTTCTAATGAGTTAGAAACTAAAACAAAAGAATTAGTAAAACCTTTTGATGACTTTGCTGATAGATTATCTGCTGTTGAAGTTGCTCCATTAAAAATTAGAGGTTTATCTATAGAAGAAATAGATAATAACTTTGAGAATATTAGTGTTGAAATACTTGAAAAATTAGAAATGTATAAAGAATTATCAAAATTTTCATTTTATCCACTTACTGATGAACAAAAATTAGATATATCAAATATAATGAAAGAATTAATTAAAGAAATAAATGAAATTAAAAAACATATTGTTGATTCTAGTGTGATATTAAAGGATACAGATGGTAAATTAAAAGAAATTGATGAAATTATAGAAAAAGTAACTGCTCTTTATAATAATGAAAGATATTTAAATTCAAATGATATTATGAATATTGTTAATATTTTAAAGGATTCTACTTTATCAGTTGAAGAACAAGTAACAATTGTTCAAGAATTAAGTTTATTATCTTTAACTACACTTAATTCTAATGAAATGGAAGAACAGGAAGAGGATATTCTAGTCATTGAGGAAGCTGGTGTTGATAGAGAAGAGTTAGTTAATCTATTTAAAGAGTATGGCTATGACTTTGAAAAGTTTGAAAAAGATGATAAAGATAAATTACTTAGTTGTGGTAATATAAATAATATTAGGGGAATGCTTGATGTTCTTGCTGAGAATAGTCTTAGAATTGATATAAATAATACTAGTTGTAAACTAGCAGTAATATTTATTAATTCTAATAGTACTATTTTGTCTGTAATTATTAAAAATATTAAAGATGATGTTGAAAAAAATAGAAAACAACTTGTTGGAATTTCTTCTGGTAATTTATCTGTAGAAAGAATCTTTTCTGAATATTTAGATACTCCTTCAATGTTTATTAAAGGTAAAAGAAAATATAAAAGAAGAAATGGTGGTAGTAATGGACCTGGTCCTGATGGTGGTAAAACTGATAAGGACTATGTTGTTCCGGCATTTGATAAGTATGTGAAAAACAGGGAGTTATTATTAGAAAATGGTTTTGATATTAATTTAGTTGTTATTAAATGTAAGACTGTACTTAGTAGCACTCCAGAAAAATTACAAAGAAATTTTGATTGCTTTGAATTTTATGGTATACCGAAAAATGTATATAATAGAACATTATATTCATTAATTGCTTCTAATCCTTTATCTGCGATTGATCAATTTATTGAACTTGGATGTTATAGATACATTTTATCAAACTTTTCATATGTTATTAAAAGACCTGATGATCTAATGTTTTATCGTATTGTAAAGGCAAAACAATTGGGAGATCCAATATATAGTGAAAGAAGAACACAAAATATTGAATTTTTAGGTAAGATTTCTAATGATTCTAAGAATGGTTATGGAATTAATCGTAGTAATAAACAAGAGGTTGTTAGTCAATATATACCTAGTTTTAATCCCATGTATGATGAAGTGGTTAATAGAGATAGAAATGCTGGTTCGATAATTCTTGCTAGTAATAATTATTTTATTACTGCAATAGAAGAATATAAGGTTGATGATTTAAGATATGATTTTAACGGAGTTATTATATCTAGGTTTAAGGTACTTAGAATATATGAAACATTAATTAAGAATCGTATGGCTGGTACTTATAATGCTATTCTTTATGCAATATGTAAAAATAGTATATTAACTGAAGAACAATATAGAAATATTACTGCTTGTTTAGATAGAACTTTTGGTAATTTGAAAGGGGTTGCTAGAGGATGATTGATTTTTTAAAGAATGTTGGTATAAGTAATGATGTTTTAGTTGAAATGATAAAGAATAATGATGAGACTGCTATATTTGATTTATCTTGTAATCCTAAAGATTCTGTGGAGATTATTAAATATATGAGGAATATTGGTGTAACTAATATTGATGAACTATTAATATATAGAATAGATATATTCTTTCTTACATTTGAACAATTTATAAAAAGATTATCAAAGTTTAATATTCCTGCTCTTGTTAATCATATTAATGATGATTATGCTAATATTGATATTATCAATGAATAAAATAAATAAGTACTTGAAATAATAGTACTTATTTTTTATTATGTATGATATAATATTTTTGATTAAGACAAAGTAGGTGAAGTATGAGTAAAATATCTAATGCATTTTTAATGATAAAGTTATTATCAAATGGTAGAGTATATTCTGTTAAAGAACTTAGTATGGAACTTGGAGTAACAGAGAGAATGGTAAGGTATTATAAAGAGCAATTAGAGATGGCTGGTTATATTATAGAATCTTTTAAAGGACCTGGTGGTGGATATTATATAAATAAAAATGATATTATGAATATAGATTACTTTAATAAATATGATTTGGAAGTATTAGATAGAGTAGAAGAAAATATTAAGAATATTAGTGATAATAAATTGATTAGTGATTTTAATAAGTTAAATAAAAAATTACATTCTATTTATAATACTAATAAAATATTATCAGAATATAAAAATGTTGATGTAACAGTAAATAAAAATGATGAGAAAATTAATATTATTGATAAATGTATTAAAGATAAGAAAAGTTTATTAATTGATTATTTAGGTACATCAGGTAAAATAGTTAAAAGAGAAATTATCCCTATAAATATGTTTGAATTTGAAGATAATATTTATGTTACTGCTTTTTGTAAACTTAGAGGTTCTATTAGACATTTTGATTTAAAAAAGATTATATTATTAAAACTTAAATAATAAAGACGATATATTTCCTTTAAAGATTGTATAATATTTTCGAAGGAGTGAAATAATGAAAGAAAAAATTGTATTTATTGATTGTGATGGAGTTATTTTAGATTCTGAACAAAGAATGTTGAGAAAAAAAGAAGAAAGAGGATTTCTAAATCATCATGACGGGAAGGAATTTGATGATTATTTTGCTTTAGCTGATATGCTTGATGGTGAATGGGAATATATTATTTGTGGAGCAAAATCTATTAATAATTCTGTAGAAATTATTAGAGAACTTGAAATGATGAAAAAGAATATAGCAATTCTTACAAAAATTCATAGTTTAAAAGAAATGAAAATAAAAGCATATGATTTGAGGGAAAATCGTAACATTTTTTCACCAATTATTTTTGTACCTCCTGATGTACAAAAGCATAATATTATACTTCCAAACGAACAATTGCTTATAGATGATTCAGAAAAGAACATAACTGGCTGGATTAATAATGGTGGAAATGGCTTACTATTTGATGAAAATTTAACCAAAAATAATAAAACAAGGGTAAAAAGTCTAGAGTTTTTATTAAGGAGGTAAAGAACATGAATGATAAAATTACAATAAAAAATTATTTAAATTCTCTTGAACAAAAATATAATGCTGTATGTTTTGATATAGATGGAACATTAACTGAACTAAATTCTAGTAAAATTGATGAAAGAGCAATCAAAATGATTGCTGATTTGTTAAAACATAAAATACCTATAGTTTTTATTACAGGTCGAGGTTCAACAGGCTTAAGTCGATTAGTGGAGGATATACGTTTTAAATTGTTAAATTTATATGATGTAAATAATAATGAATTGATGAGAATATATGCTTTAACTAATGATGGTGCTAGATTATTTTACACCGATGGTGATAGGATGTTTAATAAATGTATTTATATTAGTAATGATAATAAATTGAATCAATTGAAAATTTTTGATAAAAAAATAGATAAAGAAACACTTTATGATATTTGTGATGTTTCATATTCAAAAGATTCTGTAAATAAAAAAATATTAAATGTCCGTTTTGTTTTAAAAGAAAATGACGAATATTTTGTGCAAATGGTACTTGATTTAGTAAACTCAGTAATAAAGAAAAATAATTTAAATGAATTAACAGTTACACGAGGTGTTTATAAAGAAAATAATGTTATACAAGTTGGTACTACAAACAAAAATAAAGCAATAGAGCAGGCCGAAAGAATTATTGGTGTTCCAAAAGCATCAATGATGAGAATTGGCGATTGTGGTGATTTTATAGGAAATGATTATTCTATGCTGAATTGTGAACAGGGCTATAGTGTTGATAAAGTATCTGGTGCTGTTGATAAATGCTTTCCAATCTTTAATGATAATGGTATAATTTTAAAAGGAATAAATGCAACCTTGTATTTAATAAGTAAGGCAAAAATATTACCAACTATTTGTTTAGAAAGTTCAGTTAAAGATGTATATACTAAAAAATATGCTAAAGTCGAATATGATATCTTTCATGGAAAAAATAAATATTTATCTAAATATAATCAAAAAATTAATGAAAATTTTGAAACAATATATGGAATTAATGATATTTTTGATTGTAATAGTGGAAGTGTAAAAATACCAATGTACGAATGGGAAATGATTGACTCTACTAATCCATTGAAAATGGTGTTTGCTACTGGTACTGGAAAAAGTTTATTTTATGCATTAAGAGATGATTTTAATTATCTGTTGAGAGGCTCAAAAACATATTATTATTTTTTAGCTAATAGACAAAGTGTTGATGGAAAAGATTTCACATCTAAAGATAATGTAAAAGAGTGGTATGAAAATAATATTGAATTCTTGAATAGTGTTGTTGATGCATTAAACATTGGTTATGATTATTCTGATATAATGAGTAAAAAACTTGTACTTGGATTGTTAGACAATATAAGGAATATAGTTTTGTTATTAATTAATCATAAATTGGTATCTGTTTACAATGAAGATAATATCTTAATAAATATAAATTCTAATGAGAATAATGATATCAATAATTTATATAAAAACTTGTATTTAACTGAATTGTTAATGGCAAAAATTTGTTTTGAAAATAAATTTAAATTAAATATTTGTGATGTTAAAAATGTTGTTATTTCAATCAATGAAATAATGAAAAAGGAAAATTTTAATTTTGCTTTTGGCAATCACGATTATTCAAAAGAGTATAGGGCATATAGGGAAATAGATAATTTTGCTGAGAATTATTTAACTGTAAAAATTGATGCTGATAAAAAGCATAATAACCAAAGTTTTGGAGTCTGTGGAATGTGCTACGGTGGAATAGAACTTCCTGTTATTTACAAAGTTATTAATCATAATATAGAAGATATTTTATTATTTAAATTTAGTAAAAATATTTCAGGATATAAAAACAAACAATTGGTTGATTTAAGAAAATTTAATATTAATAATTATGATGGAATAACAAGAATAGGTAATATAAAAAGTTCGAATATAGTATTACTTGATGACAATATTCTTACCGGTAAAACAATGCAACTTGCAATTAATTCTTTTTATGACGATGGATTAAATGTTGAAAATATTAATGTAGTTAGATATCCTGATGTAAATCGCATTAATCAAATGTTTATGAAAAATCATGGCGCTGTTGATTATAATTTATTTTTTGAATATGTAACTGGTTTATGTTTTCAAAGTCCATATAGTTGGGTAGATTTTCAAGAAAATGAAACGTATTTGGATTCTTTGGGAATATTTGATTTAAATAGAGAAAAAATTATTAATTGTTTAATAAAAAATCACGATTATAAAGAAAATAGCGAAGTTTCGTTTAAAAAAAGGAGATTAAAAAAATGAGAGTAGTGAGTATTGGGGATTTGGTTACTGATTATTACTATAAAGATGGTAAATTGTTGGGTGTAAATGGTGGAATGACTTCACATAATATTATCGCAAATTTGTCTAATATGGGAATAGAAACTTCTGTTTTTGGTGTTTGTGGTAATGATAAGGCAGGTATGATTTCAATAAAGAGTCTAGAAGATTTAAAGGTTGATATTACAAATATAAAAATATTGGATAATGTTTCTACTAGATGTTTTCATGTATCTTACTTTGATACAAATAATAGACTTGAGTTTATTTCAAAAAAAAGATGTCCCATTTGTAACAATAAGAAATGGTATGATAATTCTCTTATAGATACTGATGATATTTTAAATAAAATAAAAGAGGATGATATATTAGTTTTTGATAATTTAAATAATAAAAATCAGATTATTATTGATAATACACAAAATAATAAATTACTTGATTTGGGACAATATTTTGAATTTGAAAAACTTGCTAATGAAGAAATAATAAAAAAGATGAAACATAAGTTTTCAATTATTAATTTTAATGAGCGTGTATCAAATTATTTGAAAACTAGATTTAATCTTGATTCAGATGAACAATTATATAGTATTTTTGAACCTAAATTAATAACTATTACATTTGGAAAAAAAGGTGTTGAATTTATTTACAATAATAATGTATACAAATATTCTCTTACTTGCTCTACACCAGAAGTTGATTCAACAGGAGCAGGAGATGCATTCTTTTCTAGTATAATAAAAGATTGGATTAAAACAAATTTAAATTTTGATATTAATAAATTTGAAAAGTGGTATGATAATTCTATCAAATTAACTTCTAAAGTAGTAAAGAAAATGGGCGCCAGAGGACATTTAAAATGCTTATATAAGATTAAATCTGCTAAACATTGTTGTACTTGTGACGATTTTGAGCTAGTGGAAAGAAAGAAAATTAAAAGATGTAGTATCAATATCAATAATTTGAAAATAAGAACTTTGAATGCAATTAATAGTGATGCAATAGAAAAACTATATAACATAGAATTTAATACTGATGATAATTATATATTTACTGGTAGTGGTGGCTCCTATGCTGCAAGTATATTTTCATCTATTGTCATTAACGACTTGTATGGAAGTAATACATTTGCTATGTTACCAAGAGATATTATTTATAGAAACAATAGTAAAGTAAATAAAGTAATATTGTTTTCTTATTCTGGAACTACAAATGATTTACTAATAAGTACTAAAAATTTTGATGACAATAATAAATATATAATTACTAAAGGTGAATTATCTAAAATAGTTTTAAAAACCAATATTGTTAAAGATAATATAATTACTTATAGAACTTCAAACAATAGAGGAAAAGAAAGAGGCTTTTTATCTTTCGAAGGTACTATTAGTCCTTCTAGTTTGTTTTTAAAATATTATTTCAATGAAGCAAATATTAGGATAAATGTTGATGAATTCATAAAAGGAACTATTGAAAAGTGGAGTACATATTTTAAGAATAAAAAAGTTATTGAAAAAATTAAACTTATGATAAACCATGGTGATACAATAAATATTTTTGCTGGAGATTACACAAAAAGTGCTGCTGCTGATTTTGAAAGTAAAATTATAGAATCTGGCCTTGTTAATGCTATTATTCATGAAAAGAAAAATTTTTCTCATGGTAGATTTATTAATTATGAAAATTTAAATAATAAAAATAGCTTTTATTTTAAATCAAAAACGGCTTCTCTATATGAAGAATCTCTCTTAGATTATTTGAAAAATGGCAATAATTTAGTAATTGAAAGTAGTTATGATGGTGTTTTGTGTGAATACGATTTATTAATAGCTTCACAGTTTTTAATCCACTGTATCGGAAATATTCTTGATATAGATGTTTCTAAACCTTGTTATTCTGATAATGCAATGAAAATTTATTTTTATAAAGGGGAATTATGATGTATGTAGATATAAAAGAAAAAGCAAAATTATTTGCTATTAATGCACATAAAGGACAAATAAGAAAATCTGATAAAGAGAAACCTATGATTATTCATCCTATAAATGTTGCTAATATTTTGAGTGAATATGGATATGATGATAATGTGGTAGCGGCTGCTTATCTTCATGATGTAATTGAGGATACTAAATATACTAAAGAAGATTTATTAAATGAATTTAATGATGATATTGTATCATTAGTACTTGGTGCAACTGAAGAAGATAAAAGTTTAAGTTGGGAAGAGAGAAAGACTATTACTATAGATAAAGTAAAATATTTAGATTTAAGACATAAGGCTGTAGTATGTGCAGATAAGATAAGTAATTTAGAAGATATGCGAATTATTTTTGAAGTTAGAGGTAAGAAAGATTTTTCAGCATTTAAAAGAGGTTTTGATAAACAAAAGTGGTATTATACTGAGGTATATAATAGTTTGATATATAAAGAAGATAAAGACTATATTATGTTTAGTAGATTAAAGTTACTTATTGATGATATCTTTAATGATAATAAACATGATGAACTTGAAAGAAAAATATTTAAAGGACTAGAAGAAGAATATAATAAATTAATTAGATTACATTATAGAAAACAAGAAATATATAAGATGATTAGTGTACTTGATAATAATAAACCATATGTAATAGAGTTTACTGGAACACCAAGAACTGGTAAAACTACTCTTATGAATAATTTATATGACTTTTTTAAGAAGGGTGGTTTTACTACTAGTACATTAGAAGAATTTACTACTTCAAAGAGATATAAGAAAGAAATATATCCTAAATTAAAAGATGATTATAAAAAAATTATTAATACTGAAATTCCTAAATATGTTTTAGAAGATTTAGATAATGAGATTAATAAAAATAATGATATTATATTAATAGATAGATCTCTTTTTGATAGAATGATATGGATGGATAGACTATATAATAAAAATGGAGTGACTAAAGAAGAATATGATAATTATATAGATGAATATATTCCGATAATTAAAAATAAGATTGATATTATAATAGGTTTATATACTGATAGTTTAACTTCTTTAAGAAGAGATTATACTGCTAATGCATCGTTAGAAAAAAGGACTTTTCTAAATGAAGGTAATATTAATGAATATAATGATTCACTTATGAATATTAAAGAATTATCTAATAAAGAAAATATTAATTTTTATTTATTTGATACTACAAATAAGAGTGAAAGAGATATTTCTTTTGAAATACTTGATACAATACTTACTGATATGAGAAGTAAATATATATCTATATTAAATGAAACTTTTAATAAATGATTATAATTAAAGTTATTTATGTGATATAATTAGGTAGAGGTGTTGGAAATGAAAAAATATAATGTAATTGTGATATTTGATAAAGATTTTAGAAAAACATTAATGTGTAAAAGAACTAAAGAGCCATATAAGGGAATGTATAACTTGGTTGGTGGTAAAATAGAAAAAGAAAATGATGGGTTAAATGAAGCTTATAGAGAACTACAAGAAGAAACTAATATAAGTAGAGAAGATATTTCTTTAATACATTTTATGAATATGGAATATATTGTTTTTGATAAAACGATAGAAGTTTATTATGGTATTTTAAATAATGCTGTTGATTTAGTAGAAGAAGTTAATAAATTGGAATGGGTTGATGTAAATGATAATTTTTTTGATATGTCAAGATATGCTGGAGAAGGAAATGTTGGACATATAATTGAAGAAATTAAAATTAGTTTAAATATAAGATAAATAAATATTTATGATGAAGACTTAAGGCTTCATCATACCACGGAAGACTACAGGCTGAAGTGGAAAATAGATAAAAAGTAATTGACAAAGATAAAAAATAAGAATATAATATATTTATATTTGAAAGCAATGAGAAGGACAAGATTATATATATTTTATTTATAGAGAGTTAGTGTTTGGTGAAAACTAATAATAAAGATATATAATTACTACCTTTATAGCGTACTCGAAAGAGATTACCGGTTAGTAGCCGTTATCTAAATTAAGACCAAAGAAGGATGGTACCGAGATATGTATTCTCTCCTTTTAGAGGTCTTTTTTTCATAAATAGGAGGGTTTGGTTATGGAAAATAATTTTATACCAGTAACGGTATGGAGAAAAAATAAGTATGAGACTTGGCAACTAGATATATCTAATCTTAATTTAAGTGATTTAATTATATTAAGAAATACACTAGTAGGTTATAGTGATAATGGTATTAGAATAATAGATAGAATAGTAACAGGTCAAACTACTACTGATAATACATATTATAGAGAATGTAAAAAAATATGTAAAAGAGAAAAAGAAAAAATAAAAAGAAAACAAATTAAAAATAGTAAGAAGAATTGGAGGAATAGAAAATGATAAATATTAAAGAAAATGAAGATTTAAGTAAGTTAAATCACTCTTGTGCACATTTACTTGCACAAGCTGTTAAGCATTTATATCCTAATGCTAAGTTTTGGGTAGGACCAGTAATTGAAGAGGGGTTCTACTACGACATTGATTTAGGTGATGAAGTAATCAAAGAAGAAGATTTACCTAAAATAGAAAAGGAAATGAAGAAGTTATCTAAAGATGGTAAGAGAATAGTTAGACATGAAATTAGTAAAGATGAAGCTTTAGAAATGTTTCATGATGATCCATATAAAATTGATTTAATTAGTAGAATGGATGAGAATGAACAAGTTATATCTTGTTATACACAAGGAGATTTTACTGATCTTTGTCGTGGACCACATGTTGATACTACTAAAGAATTAAAATACTTTAAGTTAATAAAAGTAAGTGGTGCTTATTGGAAGGCTGATTCTAATAATAAGATGCTTCAGAGAATATATGGAGTATGTTTTAGAAATGAAGAAGATTTAAATAGTTACTTAACTGAATTACAAGAGAGAAAAGAAAGAGATCATCGTAAGATTGGTAAAGACTTAGATATCTTTATGTCTCATGATTTAGTTGGTAAGGGTATGCCTTTATGGCTTCCTAATGGAGCAATTGTTAGAAAGAACTTGGAGAATTATATTTATGCTAAGGAACAAAAACTAGGGTACTCACATGTATATACTCCATGTGTAGGAACAGTAGATTTATATAAGACTTCAGGACACTGGGATCATTATAAAGAAAATATGTTCCCTTCTATGAAAGTTGATGATGAAGAATTTGTATTAAGACCTATGAATTGTCCACATCATATGTTAATTTATGGTAATGAGATTCACTCTTATCGTGAACTTCCTATTAAGATAGGAGAGTTTGCTACTGACTTTAGATATGAAGCTAGTGGAGCTGTTAAAGGTTTAGAGAGAGTTAGATGTATGTGTCAAAATGATGCCCATCTATTTGTTAGACCTGATCAAATTAAAGATCAATTTAAAGAAGTAGTTAGTCTTATACTAGATGTATATAAGGACTTTGGACTTGATAATTATAAGTTTAGATTATCTCTTAGAGATCCTGAAGATAAACATAAATACTTTGATGATGATGAGATGTGGAATAAGGCTGAGAATGAACTTAGAGAAGTATTAAATGAGATAGGAGCAGAATATACTGAAGCTATTGGAGAAGCTGCCTTCTACGGACCTAAGTTAGATGTTGAAGTTAAACCTGCTGTTGGACCAGAGATTACTTTGTCTACTTGTCAACTTGACTTCTTACTTCCTAGAAGATTTAATTTATCTTATATTGATTCTAATGGTGAGAAAAAGGTACCTGTAGTACTTCATAGAGCTATATTTGGTACATTTGATAGATTTACAGCCTTTATTCTTGAAGAAACTAAGGGAGCACTTCCTTTATGGCTTAGTCCAGTACAAATTAATGTTATTCCAGTAAATAATGAATATCATTTAGAGTATGCTAACAAAGTAGTTGATGAACTTAGAAGTAAAGGTTTTAGAGTAGAATTAGATGCTAGAGATGAAAAGATGGGATATAAGATTAGAGAATCACAAACTAAGAAGATTCCATATACTTTAGTTCTTGGTAATAATGAGAGAGATAATAATACTATTACTTATCGTATGTTTGGTAAAGAGAATAGTACTACTATAGAAAGAGATGAATTTATTGATATGATTATTAAGCAAGTAGAGGAATATAAATAATAAAAGTGTAAAGTAACTATATGTTACTTTGCATTTTTTCTTTGATTTGGTATAATATTTATAGAGAGGTATTATGGAAGATAAAGCAAGAGAATTACTTAGAATATTAAATGATAATGGATATGCTGCTTATATAGTAGGAGGTTATACTAGAGATGTATTACTTGGAAGAAAGAGTAATGATATTGATATATGTACTAGTGCTACTCCTAAAGAGATACTAGATATATTTGAGGATGTTAAGGTATCTGATATGCAATATGGTAGTGTTGTTATTACTTATAAGGGATATAAGTTTGATGTTACTACTTTTAGAAAAGAGATTAAGTATGAGTCTAATCGAAGACCTATTAAGATTAAGTATATTAGGGATATAAAGAAGGACTTACTTAGAAGAGATTTTACGATTAATACTTTATGTATTAATGATAAGGGTGAAGTTCTTGATGTACTAGGAGTAAGAAGTGATTTAGATAATAGAATACTTAGAACAGTGGGTAATCCTAGATATAAGATTAAAGAGGATTCTCTTAGAATACTTAGATGTATTAGATTTGCTACTATTCTGGAGTTTGATATTGAGAAGAAGACCTACTACTACTTAGGAAAGTATGGATATTTATTAAAGAAATTATCTATGGAGAGAAAGAAAGAGGAATTAGATAAGATATTTTCTTCTAAGAATAAAGAGAGGGGTAGAAGGTTAATACTTGATCTTAATCTTACTAATGTACTTGGTATTAATAATCTTAGTAATATTATACTATGTACTGATTTAATTGGTATATGGTGTCAGCTAGAAGTAGAGGATATTTATCCTTTTACTAAAGTTGAGAAAGATCAGATTCTTTGTCTTAGAGAGTTACTTAAATATGATGAAATTGATAATTATTTATTATATAAATATGGTTTATATTTATGTACTGTATATGCTGATATTAAGGGGTTATCAAAGAGAAATTTAAATAAGATGCAGAGTGAATTACCAATATTTACTAGAAGAGATATTGTTATTCATGGTAATGATATTAGTAAAATATTAGGAAAAGAACCTGGTAAATATATTAAGGATATTATGGATGATATTGAGAAGAAGATATTATATAATAAACTTGCTAATACTTATGATGATATTAAGAGATATGTTATAGATAATTATATGGAATAAGACTTATGTCTTTTTTCTTTTTATTTGCATATTACTTAGTATGAAATATATACTTATAATAATGTGTTTATTTATATGTTCTTGTAGTTATAAAGATAATAGAGAGGATTATAATTTTCTTGAAGATAATTCTATTAGATTTATTAAAAATGATACTGGGATTATATTACTTATTAATAAGAATGATATTTTTTATAAGGTAATATTAAATGATATAGATGATATTTATTATGATTATGTTATTGATATTAATAAGACTAGGTATTTTTGTAATAATGATATTATTTATAGAAGGGATGATAAGATAGAGATTATGATGAATAATAAGAGGTTATGTATTTATATGGATAGGTATAAGGATAGTGATTATAGGGATTGTAATTTTATATATTTATATGATATAAATAAAGATTTTTATATAGAATTAAATGATAATATGGTACTTTTATATGATAGTTATACTAGGTTTAATTATAGGTTTATGTATATGTTAGCTAAAGTATGGATTGATTCTTATACTATAGATAATGATTATTATACTACAATTACTTTTGAAGGGGATGATTATACTGTAACATCATATAAAAGAAGAGGAAAAACTATTCACAAAAAGTTAATTTCATAGTATAATAAGAACAGTTATAGTGAGGGAATTAATGAAAAGAAAGAAGAAGAATATTATTTGTTATATTATTTTTATTATAGTTATAATTATTTTAATACTTAGTATATTTATTATTCCGGTAAGTAGAAATAATAAATATAAGAAGGGTATATTAAATGATATATATAGTAATACTATACTTAAAAATATTAGTTATTATAATAAGAGTAATAATTATTATATAGTTAAAGATGATAAATATGTTTATGTATTTGATTTGAATTATGATAAGGTATATAGTAAAGATATTAGTGAATTATCTGCTAGTAAGTTAGATATTGTTTATAGAAGAAGTAATATCTACTACGAAGATAAGGTAAGAGATAAGGATAAACTTACTTATAAATATTATGATGTTAGTACTTTAGAAGAGGTATTTGATATAGATGTAGGAGGTATATGATGGAAGGATTAGAGAAGATACTTAGGATGAAACCTATTGTGTTACCGAGATATTTATTTAATTATTATTTAAGACTTGGTATTACTGCTGAGGAACTTATTATACTTATATTTGTTATTGATGAGGGAGATAAGGTTATATATGATCCTAGTTCGATAGGAGAGTCTCTTGGTATGGATAAGTATAAGGTTATGGAGTTACTTAATAATCTTAGTGAGAAGAAGATTATATCTATTATTGTTGAGAAAAATAGTGATGGTAAAAGTGCTGAATATATATCTTTAGATTTGTTATATAGTAAGATTATGTCTTTAGTTATTGATAAGAAAGATGAAGAGAAGACTTTGGATAATAGTGATATTTATTCTGTATTTGAAAGTGAGTTTGGTAGGACTATATCTCCTATGGAATGTCAGGTTATTAATGGTTGGATAGAGGATAATTTTTCTCATGAACTTATTATGGAGGCTTTGAAAGAGGCTATATATAATGGGGCTAATAGTCTTAGATATATTGAGACTGTTCTTTATACTTGGAGAAAGAAAGGTTATAAGACTAAGAGAGATGTTATGGCTGCTAAAGAAAAGATGAGAGAAAGTAAGAAAGAAGATAGAGAAGTCTTCTACTATGATTGGTTAAATGATGATTAATAAGATAATTGATTACTTAGATGATTTATTTCCTAATCCTAAGTGTGAGTTAGAGTATAGTAAAGATTATGAGTTATTACTGGCTATTGTTATGAGTGCACAGACTACTGATAAGAGAGTTAATATGGTTAATAGGGTTTTATTTGGAAAGTATGATTCTTTAGAGAAACTTAGTAAGGCTGATATTAAAGATATTGAAAGTATTATTAGACCTATTGGTACTTATAAGAAGAAGGCTATATTTATTAAAGAGATTGTTAATAGATTGATTAGTGATAATATTAAGATTATTCCTAACGATAGGGAATATTTAAGCAGTTTACCTGGTGTAGGGAGAAAGACTATTAATGTTTTTTTATCTGTTATATATAATGAACCTTTAGTAGCGGTGGATACTCATGTTAATAGGGTTAGTAAGAGACTTGATTTAGCTGATGAAGATGATAATGTACTTGAAGTAGAGAATAAACTTAATTATTTATTTCCTAAAGATAGTCTTAGTAAGATTCATCATCAACTTGTATTTTTTGGTAGATATAAGTGTAAGAGTATTAATCCTCTATGTGATGATTGTAAATTAAAAGATATATGTAAATATTATTCTATGCACTCTAAGTCTAAATAGTCTTAGAGTGTTCTTTTTAGCTTGTAATCTAAAAAGAAATATCAACCATATCTA
>OGPQ01000011.1_pt1 | contig 153758 bp, 179 predicted proteins | sample 1552971 | NCBI WGS metagenome assembly OGPQ01 (sample SAMEA2580232, study PRJEB22360) | human gut metagenome | biome: human gut; feature: human-associated habitat; material: faeces | place: Denmark | collected 2008/2010 | reverse complement strand
TGTTAAGCCTGTAGCTAGCGTTCATCCTGAGCCAGGATCAAACTCTTCATTGTAATAATATCTTTTTCCAACTATTCAGTTGATAATCTGCTCAAGGATTCCAAATCTATCAATATCAATATTGACGGTTCTTGTTTTTTTTCCGTACACCATATATATATTACATACGGTGCACCGGCTTGTACTACTTGTTTGTTTATCTTAAATCTTTCAAAGAACTCTCATTTATATTTTGCCATCGTTTCCGAAAGCGGATGCAAAGGTAAGAGATTTTATCGTAACCGCCAAATGTTTTCGAAAGTTTTTTTTGAAAAAGTTTTTTTTCGAAACTTCCATAAAAGGCGGGACGTCCATCCTCCCCAGGTCTTATCCGTTCTCGCTCCCTTAGCCCCGCTAAGGTAAGATACTGGGTGCAGACACTGTCAAGGAAAACTCTCCTACGTTTGTTTCACCAAGTCAGTCACACACTGTCTGAAGTGCCGCATCTCTCTCGATTGCGGATGCAAAGGTAGACCTTTTAACGATAACCAGCAAACATACGAAGGAAAAATTATACGGATTTCCTGAAACTTTTTTGTAATACTCTGAATAACAGATGTGTTACAAAGCATGTTTTTATAACGGAGGACACGGGAGGAAAAAGACAGACACATTATAATATTCGCACGCGCGTATAGGGACGGAAAAAGGAAGGAACCCATACGAAAACAGCAGACGGAAAACAAGAAAAGACGGAAAAACGGAAGGCAAACTTGCAAACTTGCAAAACTTGCAGCATCTCCACACACACTAAAAAACAAAACTACCATTTAAGACAAGAACGAAATCAAAGACAATAAATAAGTAAATTCTATAATTCTCTTTATACAAAAAGACAGACCTGTTTTATTCCTCCATTTACAAATAAAAAACTATTCACCTATCAGATGATCCATTAAAAAGACGTATCTTTGCCATTCATTATTTTTAATGCTAACATGAAATACGGAGTAACAAAAAATACATTACTTATTACAGCAGGCATAGTTTGGCTCTTAGCCGGTATCAACATCTTACGTATTGGAATAAGTTGCTGGATAAACGATTCTCATTATTGGTTCTTCAAAGTCTGTGAAGCTACCATAGTATTTCTGTTATTCTTTGGTCTGATATTTCATAAACTTTACAAGAAACATACTCATCGCATATCTCAAAAGAAAGCCAAGAATTGTCCATTCTCTTTCTTCGATGTAAAAGGGTGGATTATCATGGCATTCATGATTACCATAGGTATTTTGACACGCACCCTGCATTTACTACCGGAAGCATTCATTGCTGTATTTTATACAGGATTGTCAGTAGCCCTAATTACAACTGGTACCCGATTTATATGGTACTGGTGGAGAAACAGGCATCTACTAGTCTGATAAGTCATTCGGTCTACAGGGATTTCCACGACGGATGCTATTTTTCCCTCGCACGATGGCAACGAAACCTCCCCAAAAGAAACGACAGTATCACCAATCACTCTTTCAAATCGCATGTTTCAAGAAATCTACAGGCTACCCTACAGGTTGATATCACTATCAGAGTGAATCGAAGAAAATCATATCATGCTACGCTAAGGTTTCCGCATCGAGCAGATTAATCATACCTGATTGCAAATTGTTATAAGCTCCCGAACAGTTGTTGTCATTGTATGGATTCCTCAACATACAGTTCGGCAACCTCAATGCGGCATACATCTACACCGGTAAACTCCACAATACACTCGCCCACAACCTGCGTTATCCTTGCGCGAAGTAAATCACAAGTATCTTACCTTTTCAGCCGGATAGTCGAAATCACCCCGGTTCTCTCCACTTCCTAGCTTTTCGGGTATTATCAACTGTTCTGTTTCTAGCGTAGAAATATCATTAAGAAAACATACTGCCACGCTGAACAACGGAAAGAGCAATAGTTAAATAATAAATAACCTTTTCATCTTCTATCATTTTTTTATTGGTTGTTACATTCTTCATCTGTCACAACATGGGATGGAGATAAAATAGCACTACCGTAACGACGGTTCAACAGTTCTGATTGTGTAGAATCAACACAAGACGATGAGCCAACTGGTTAAATCAAACCAATAAAAAACAATCGCCGCAGAAATAAATGTATAACTCCCTGCGGCAATTGTTTTATTGTAATATCCAAGTACATCGATCTATCAATTGTTTTTTACTATCATTGGCACGTACTTCTATTTCATTCCTTCCTTTTCTGAGAGGGACATCCTTGAACAAACAAACTTTCAAACTGTCTGGTTTCATCTTTCCACACTGACAGTCATTCACGATCAATATCACTTCTTCTACATTCGAAAAAACCTGTACATCAACGAGTGGCTTCACTCGATTCACATTACGACGCCCCGCGATATAAATCATAGGTTCCGGATTCCAATTGGCCCGATAAAAATAATAAGCATCCTTTTTAATCTTGCGATCATGGGTTACCAGCCCTTTGTCATTAATGCCCGGACGATCACCTTCCGTACGATGAGCCGCACCGAAATCAAACATATTCCACACAAAACTAGCCCACACATACGGACGTTCGTTTATTATTTTCCAATTCTGAATGTGATATTCTGTTTGCCAATTCTCTGGATGCCACCAACTTCCGGGAACAGTTTGTACCAATGAATCCTGCTGATGATAGATACTAGCACCCGCACCATATTCGCTGATGGCAATTTTCATTTCGGGATGGTTCTTATGAGTAGCATCCAACCATGTGGCAAGCGTAGCCGGCGTAGCCCCATACCATCCGTCATAGCGATTCCAAGCTATATGATCAGTAATGAAATTCAACGCACCCTCCTGATTACTTGCAGAAGTAGTAGGACGAGTAGGATCCTCTTGATGCGCTATAGCATTCAACTCCTTTATATACTCTACAGGATTGTCTCCCTGCTCTTTTAATTCATTGAACAACCCCCAAAAACAGATACTAGGATGATTGTAATGCTGGCGTATCATCTCTTTCAACTGCTCTTTACCATTTTCACGGAAAGAAGGCTGATCAACAAAACCTTTATCAGCGTATCCTCCCGGCCCCACAAATGGAATCTCAGCCCAAGTAACAATACCATGTTTATCCATTAAATCATACATATAGGTAGCTTGCGGATAATGTGCCAGACGAACAGCATTCACCCCCATATCAAGCATGATACGAGTATCTTCCTCGTGATGCACCGGACAAAGAGCATTACCCACTTCCGCCCTCTCCTGATGACGGCATACACCATGCAGCGGCAAGTGTTTTCCATTCAAGAAAAAACCTTTATCGGGATCCGTAACGTAATAACGTAACCCTAACGGCTGTTCCACTTTGTCCAATTCTTTTCCGTCTTTAATCAAAGTCAACACCGCCTGATACATGAACGGATCCTGCATACCGTTCCAAAGACGCGGATTCTTCAGTATGAACTCTATATTCTCTACCTGTACATCTGTATGAGGAATCATACTTACTTCCTTCTCCGTTTCATACACAGTCTTTTTCCCATCATTAACCTGCAACCGGAGCACTACTTTCCGGAGTTCTCCCGTTCCATTAGAAAGATTTACGCGTGCACAAATAGTTGCCTGTTTATCCGTAACCTGTTGCTGTATGAGATAAACCCCAGATGATGCATAATCTAACGGAGAAATACACAGGTTATCAGTCAGCAACAGATGTACATCCCGATAAATGCCGCCATAAAAATTAAAATCACCGACCAATGGCATTACATCCAACTGCTCGCCATTATTGACACGTACCAGCAATGTATTCTCTTTTCCATATTCCACTTTATCGGTTATCTCGAAGACAAAAGCTCCATAGCCTCCCCGATGCTCACCTATATGTTTACCATTTACAAAGACATTGCTCACGCAATTCGCCCCCTCGAAACGTAAAAAAAGCCGCTTGCCTTGCCACTCGGGACGGATGAATATCTTTTTAGTATAATTACCTATTCCCCGCTTGTAATCGTGCTTACCACCCAAGGCATCCTGCGCATTCCAAGTATGAGGCAAGTCTACCCTACGTGCAGCACTAGCATTTACTTGATGGGAAAAACGGAAACTCCAATCCTGATTGATAAGCTTATCTTCTCTTTGTGCCAACACCTGCATGCTGAAAGCTGCGGCAAATAATACGGTGAAAGTTCTTCTGAGGTTTTTCATATGTATTTTTATTATTATACTTTGATTTATGTTCCAACAGCAAAAATAGGCAAAAAACTTGAGAGAGCAACTAAAACACAGAAGAATAGTTGAATACGAAAAAGGTAAAAGTCAAAACCGCCATGAATAACTTCTTTTCTGATATTCACAGCGGCATATATTATAAGCAAAATAATAAATCAACACATATCCTCTCAAAGATTTTTCCAAGCATTTCTTATAATATTTCGTATAGAAGCATGCTAAAAAATACCGATATAATTACAAATATAAAATCCAACGATATATTATCTTATTGTTTTACATTTAGCTTATAACCAACAGAGAGGGTTAAACTGTTATAATTCACACCTATATTATCATTTTTAGATTCTTTCCCAAATGACATTTCATATTGAAACTTAACCGTCCACCTCCGATTTTCAATACCTACAGCAGATGTCATTCCCCAGTCGAAATTTCTCGCATGCTGATATAGAAACTGGTTGCTACCACCCTCCGCACTTTCTCCCACACCAGGATATCCTTCAACCCAACCGGAAGAAGGCATAGTTAGATAATATGGATTGCTGTCAATATGATTTTTGATACAATATCCTACATATGGTCCTATCTCAAAAAAAAATTTAGTGGAATTGTTGCTATGGATAGAGAATTTAGCTAAAATAGGAACTTGTAAAAAATGCCTTGTCTGAGAAACATTTTCTATCCATGTAGCATCTCCATTACTATATGTTCCGCCATTATTCACAGAGTATCCTCTAAAAGTATAATATAATCCCGACTTCATAGAGAACATATTATTAACATTATAATCTGCAGATATCCCTAAACGAGTGGATGGACGCCAACATTCTCCATACCCAGTTCTTTGTATTGCAGATAACCCTGCTTCGGTTGCCCATGTAACACGCTGAGCATTAGCCCACATGCTACAAGAAAAAACAACAGCAAATAATAATACTTTTTTCATTGAAAAATAAATTAAAGTTAGTAATTCTATAGTTTATACTATCGTGTCGCTATAATCTTTTTCATCATAACAACTTCGTTTTTTGACAGAATGACAACAAAGTTCCGTTTTACCCCCATCCATAAAATCATTTTTATTTCAAACTAACATTTTACCAAACCGATAAAATTGAATGTAAGTACGATATAGCGATAACCGATCCACTAAAAAAATACAAGGGAAACAAGCAATAAGTACGGTTTCAAGCTTACAAAAGAAGAAGCTATTTTAAATTAGCACATTGACTGCATGATTTTTTATATATTTCCACATCAACAATAATTCATCTTGATACATTATTTTTCTGAAGCAGCTCATATATTTGGTCAGCGTATTCTGAGACAATTTTCTCACTATCCGCAGGTGCATTTCAAAAGCATCAATAAACTCACCCTTCAACTCGTTGAAGGAAATATACTCTTTCCTGTAGAATTCGTGGATTACAATCTCCAGCAATTCATAGCAGTTCCCATAACGGGAAAGAGTGGATTTCTGATATTCCTTGCCGATTAATGCCGTCCAGTCATCCATGTACTTCTTCATCGTACCCAAAACAATACGGCGTTCCTCTTTAGAGAACAGCTTCACCAAAAGATGTTTAGGAATTACCAAAGCCTCCTGACACAAAAGTTCCTTGTGAATCTGGTATAAACGGACTGTCAGCGACTCAATATAGCAGTTCAGTTCCACCGACGCCCGTAGGGGGCTCAAATTGAAATGTAGTAAATAGGCCATCTGGCAAAAGCATCGGAAATACCGATAAACAGGACGTTTTGGTGAGATTAGCTTAAAAGACAGATGCAAATCGAAATGTAACAATCATAAGACAAGTATATAACATAATGCAGGAACTTTGAACGGTTTGAACGGTTGAAATGTAACATAGACAGCATATGCCTGATAAAACCCTCCCAAATGGCTATAGAAAGTAGGATACAGCCGTTTGGGAGGATTTCTTTTGCTGTTTAAGCAGGTATTCAAGAAGCGTTTTTGTGAGGCCAGAAAAACGGCTTCACAGAAGGACAGGAATAGACAATCAAAATGTTAAAAGCAGAGTTGGTTAGTCATTTGGTTAGCAAGTTGGTTAGTCACAAAATGTAAAACAAAAGAAACTGAGGTGAAAGTTGGTTAGTCATTTTACGTGATTTTAGAACAGTGTTTTATACCTGTTATTTCAACTTTGACAACGAATATACATGGTTAAACACTAGTTTATAGGGGGATATTATGAATTATTACGGTCCTGTGGTAGAATAACATACTTATTAATGCATTGATTATTAGCAAACAATCGCATTAATAAGTATATTAGCATCACGAAAACGTGTGTGTGGCCTAAATATGGCAGAATAAGACAGTTGGTAGTCTAACAGGTTGCAGAAATTCAGCCTGATTGTGTCAGTGGTTCGAGTTCACTTTCTACCACAAATTTTTAGCTGGAATTGCGGTATTAGTTTTTGTTAGTTGAATCGGCTCCCGGTGCTTGCGCCGGGAGCATTTTTAAATAATCATGATATCGAGGTATTCTATCAATCCTTTCATTGTGTGCTTAATTATCTGTTCTCATTGATTCTTGCTGGTATAGCCGATAGAGATTTCGGAGGTCGAAGGGAGCTTTGTAGCGGCAAATGACAGCTAAAAAGGCTAACTCTTAGTTTACAGTTCTAATAGCATTTAAAAACTATTTATTCAGACTGGTAGTGCATGGTTATTTTATTAAGTTTAAATTCTTCAATACCATTTGCATCTGACCAGCAAGTAGGTCATACTTATCTTCCAACTCGCCTACTTTCTTATAATAAGTTTCATGGATATTCGGCATTTTGGCACTAATATAGAATTCGGCATACAGAATGGAGTTTATTTCATCTTCCATGAGGTTAAAGTTTCCATAGTTCACTTTGTCAGGATTGTCGCTCATGCAGGTAACAAAGCCGTGTTCATGGAATCGGTTTTTCAAGCGTTTGAGATAGGAACGTCCATCACAATCACTGATGACATACACGTGCTGATCGCGGAGGTTTTCCCATTCGGCACGGTCCAATAAGCGCACCACGACATAAGAACTGTCTAATATGGTAGGTGCCATACTGTCCCCTTTTACCCTGATACAATAATATTGTGCATGACGATGTAGCATAGATGCTGGCAATTTTATCCCGTCCACTACCTCTATATAATTCGGATTAGGGAAACCGGCAGTGCCAGCTGCTACGGATATTTCCACTATGGGGATAGTAACAGTATTATCTTTCGTGGAAGAGATTAACTCCACAGATGGAGCAGTTTTCTCCATAACGGACGGTGTTTCTTCGGTACGGAGCATAGAACCTTCACCGGTGAGGAGCCATTCCGCATTAACATTTTCGCATTTTGCGAATAACAATTCGCTATCATATGTATTACGGGATATCCATGTGCTAACACCTTGAGGTGTAATACCTAATCGTTTAGCAAACTGTGATTTATTACCATTATCATAATACTCAATCAATTGTTCGAGCATCTTCTTTTTATCCATATTCAAAAATTTGCAATAAACATTCTGCGAAATATTTCACAGAATGTTTGGTTTGTATTCGCAAAGTGTTTATATTTGCAGCATCTTAATGAATTAAGTTAGCCCTCAAAGATAGAAATAACAACTCATAAATCAAAGAATATGGCAAAAAAAGAAAGGTACATCAAGCTGGACAAAGACAAGGTAAAGGAGATTGCGGACATCAAAGGAGTGTCTACAGTAACCGTGTATGCTGCATTAAAGTTTCAAACAGACAGCGCACTGGCAATGCTTGTCCGCGCATGGGCTTTGAATCATGGCGGAAAGCTGTTTGAAGAAGCGGAGAATCCCTATCAGAATGTAGTAACCCTATAAACAGAGTAATTATGGACAAGATTGAAGAAGCTTTCAAAAACTTAGGAAGAACAGAGAAAGCGAGATTCATTTCGCAGAACATCGAGTATGCAAATGCGGTTGCAGTATCCCATTATGTAAAAGGTTATCTTTTCGATGTCCTTCAAGATGTGGGCGATGATAACTATGTAGCAATGTATCTTAGAAATAAAGGATACAAAGTAACCAAAAAGCCAACCATTTAAAACATAAATATATGAGAACATTCAGAATCATTCAAGGAATAGCAGCAAGTGTTGGAATGTTGATGGCAGTATCATTAGCCGACGGTATGGATGCGACAGGAAAAGAGATAGATGCCAGTGTGGTGCTACTTGTACTGTCCGGTGTCATACTGTTCGAGGTGTTAACGAATAAGGATAAAAAGGAGGCTGTAAAATGAAAGTGAAAGTTACGTGGATAAACAATAATCCATTCGTTTACAACCAGCAGGATATGAAACGTTGCTCAGAGACTGAAATTCCTGAAAATATGGATTACAAAAACATCGAAGAGTTTGCAAAAGAAGCGGCTCCACTGGGATTCCACTTGAAGAGCATAGATGTAGCCGGAAAGGTATATCAATACGATTACAATGGCAATAAAGTGCAATAGAACGGAGTAAGCAAAGAACCTTTCCGAAGTATTCAGGACAACAAAGCTTTCATCATAATAGATATTCTTGAAACCATGTGTTTTTGATAGGTGGTACTCCATCAAGAGGTAAGAAGATGGAAAAGGTGGCTTTCACCCCGGTTCGATGCCGGGGCTTGCACAAAAAAAAGATAAAGAAACAAAGGACTATGGAAATGTACGGAAACGTAAAGTGTGTTACCCACTCCGAACTGGTGGACGGTGGCGTGATAACCCAGGCGCAATACATCAATTATTCAAAGCGCAGGCAGTTCGTATTCCACCAACGCGGAGGAAACGGACGGATAGCGCTGATAGACTACAACTCGCTGCCTGCCCCCGTACGTCAAAGGTACAACGAAATCCATCCCGATGCCGAAATCCAATTAAAGAATCAGCTTATGAGCAATATCCTACGAACAGACAGCAAAGCAACAGACTTCTACCGCTGCCACACACTGCCCGACGGAAGTGGCCTTACAGACAGGAAACAGGCGGAATATATACTGAATGCCCAGGTACTGAATGAAATGGTACGCGTGGAAGCGGAAGCAAGGGACACGCAAGGCAAGCTGGGGCACAGCCGTCCCAAGGTGGCATGGGAACTAGCGGAAGGCACCTGCGAGAAACTACGTCAACTCTATGGACACACCCTGCCCAAGAGCAGCCGCCTGCGCGAGAAGTTCAATGCCTATAAAAGATATGGCTACATTGTGCTGGTCAGCCAGAAGGTTCCGCTCGTAAGATAGGACCGCGCGAAGCACGCCTGATAATGAAACTGAGACGCAGCCGTGTGCCCGTTTATACGGAAGCCCAGATATTTGAAGAATTCAACCGTCTGGCAGAAGAGAGCCAATGGAAGAAAAACAAGACCCAGGCGTTAAAGCCCATCAAGTCACCTAACACCCTGCGCAATTACCTCTATGCCCCCGAAGTGATGCCCCTGTGGTATGCAGCCGTATTCGGAATGCAGGCATGGAAAGGAAAATACACTTCCCTGCTGAAAACGGAAATGCCCACCATGCGCGACTCACTGTGGTACAGTGACGGTACGAAACTCAACTTGTACTATAAGAACAAGGACGGAAAGATATGCACCACTTCCGTATACGAAGTGATGGATGCCTACAGCGAAATGTTTCTAGGCTACGACATCGCCCCGAACGAGAATTTCGACAGCCAGTACCGTGCTTTTCGCATGGCGGTGGAGGTGGCAGGTGTCCGCCCCTACGAGATAGTGAACGATAACCAGGGCGGCCACAGAAAAGCCGCCGCACAGGGGTTCTTCGACAAGATAGCCGTGCTGCGCAAACCCACGATGCCCTACAACGGCAACAGCAAGACCATCGAATCAGCCTTCGGTCGTTTCCAGTCGCAGATATTGCACAAGATATGGCACTTCACGGGACAGAACATCACCACCGTAAAGAAAAGCAGCCATCCCAACATGGAGTTCATCGAACAGAATGCCTACGCCCTTCCCACACTGGAGGAAGTGAAACAGATATACAAGGAATGCCGCGAGCAGTGGAACAATGCCCCGCATCCCGCCACAGGCATCGCACGCATCGAGATGTACCGCATGAGCGAAAATCCCGAAACGCAGCCTGTCACCGCCATGGACCTGATACAGATGTTCTGGCTGAAAAAGCCTGAGACTGTGACTTACACAAACAAGGGATTGGCTTTCGACCTCAACAAGGAGTCCTATGAATACGATATATATGGCAAAAACGGGCTTCGTAATGAAGCATGGGCGTTACACAATACCGGACGAAAATTCCGTATCTTCTATGATCCTATGGATATGACCCACATCGAACTGTGGGAAGTGCTGGCCAACAATGAGTTGAGATACAGTACCGATGCTACTCCGAAGGTATCCATCTGCCGAGGCACACAGGAACGTACGGAGGAACAGACTAGCTACATGCGTCGCGCCATCGAACAGAGTAAAGAGACTATGGGATTGCTACAGATTGCCACTGAAGAATTTGATTTGGACGAAAAAATAGCTGCCGAACTGTTCGGGCTTTCTACTCCCCAGCCCAAAAACGTAAGCAAGGAGAAGATGGAACAGATACGGAAGGACTACGAGAAAGGCAGGCGCAAAGCCCCCATCTCCCTGCCCGAGAAACTGGAGCAGGAAGAAGACGAGGACGGAATGGAACTGGTCTACTCCACCCTGGGCGGACAGACCAAGGAACTTTCCAATCTCACCTTCGATGATGTGAAAGGATACGAAATGATGTAACCTCCCTTCATTGAAGACCAGTTGAACGACATTAAATAACCATTAAAATAAGATTCAAACAAAATGAAAGAACTATCACTGCAAGACAAGGATACCATCCGCGACGCGCTGAACGCCTACTGCGACAACTATACCTCACGTAACCGTGCCAGCGAATCCCTCAGCGGAGTATCCGCCGCAACCATCTCCACCATCCTGAACAGCAAGTACGCCAGCATCAGCGATGACATGTTCGTGCGTATCGCCACCCAGATAGGCTACAGCTTCGAACGCTGGATGCTGACCGAGAGTACCGCCTTCAAGGAAATCAACTTCGTCCTGGCCGATGCACAGATGTACAAAAACGTCACGTGGGTGGTGGGCGATGCCGGATGCGGAAAGACCACCGCCGCCATAGACTACCGCAAGAATCACCGCAACGTGTTCTACATACTCTGTTCGGAAGATATGAAGAAAAGCGACTTCGTGCGCGAAATAGCCAGACAGGTGGGCGCACCCACCGACGGCACCAACCTGCGCGAGATGCTGGAATACGCCATCGGCATGATTGCCTTTCTCAACAATCCCCTGATCATCTTCGATGAGGGCGACAAGCTAACGGACAGTGTTTTCAATTACTTCATCAGTATCTACAACCGTCTGGAAGGTCACAGCGGCATCGTGTTCCTCAGCACCGACTTCATCAAACGCCGCATGGCGGGCGGCCTCCGTTACAACAAAAAAGGGTACAAAGAGATAAACAGCCGCATCGGACGCCGTTTCTTTGAAGTGCACGCCACCACGCAGAACGACATCTACACCATCTGTCAGGCCAACGGGCTAACCGCCGACCCCGAAATAAAGAAAGTGCTGAAAGACGCGGAAGCCAGCGAGAACGATCTCCGCCGCGTCAAGAAAATGGTGCACGCACAGAAACGCATCATCGAAAGCCGCAACAGGAAAGGAGATGCGGAATGATGGCGGAGCAGGTGAAGAAGAAAGAACGCCGCACCCCCCAGCCGGAACAGCGCACCTTCGAGCGCAACGCCAAAGGGGTGCGTGAGATGATGAGTATCAAGTACGACACCTTCGACTTTGACGGCGACTGGTATCAGGCGTTCGGCCGTCCTGAGAAGCGCGGTGTGTGGCTTATTTGGGGACAGAGCGGCAACGGAAAGACCTCTTTTGTGATGCAGCTCTGCAAATACCTGTGCCGTTTCGGGCGCGTGGCCTATAACAGCCTGGAGGAAGGCGCAAGCCTCACCATGCAGAACTCGCTGAAACGCTTCAACATGATGGAGGTGAACCGCCGTTTCCTGCTGATAGACGCCGAAAGCATGGAGCAGCTGGATATCCGTCTGCACCGTCAGAAAAGTCCCGACTTTGTGGTGATAGACAGCTTTCAGTACACCATGATGAGTTTCAAGCAGTATGTAGAGTTCAAAGAGCACAACAAAAACAAACTGCTCATCTTCATCAGCCACGCCGACGGCAAACTGCCTGCCGGACGTGCCGCCCGCAGCGTGATGTACAATGCCGACATGAAAGTGTATATCGAAAGCTACCGTGCATTCAGCCGCGGACGTTACATCGGACCGAGGGGATATTTCGACATCTGGCCGGAAGGGGCGCGGAAATGCTGGCCTGTTGAAGAGTAATAACATTCAAAAAGTCATAACAATGAAGACAACAGCAAACAAATCCGTATCGCCACCGCAGCTCAAAGCCCTGCACGCCAGTTTCCATAAGATGGGATACGATGACGACGACCGTCACGACTTCATCGCCCGGTTCACCGACGGACGTACCGACAGGACCAAGGAGCTGACCTTCGACGAAGCGCGCCGTATGCTTTCCGCACTGAACGGCGACCGGCCGAAAGACATGCAGAGGATACAAGCCGAAGCGAAAGCCCTGTGCCGCAGCATCTACTCCCTGTCGCTCCGCATCTCCTTCCTGAACAAGGATTACGCCACCGACAACGAGGCCGATTTTGAAATGAACAAGGCCAAGATCAACCTCTTCTGCCGCACACACACCAAGTTCCGCAAGCCCCTCACGCAAATGACCCTGCCCGAGCTGAAGAAAGTGAAGAAGCAGCTGGAAGCCATCGCACGAAAAGAAAACCAATAACCCGTAGGGGCGGCCCCGCGTGTCCGCCCGAACACACAAAGAAAAGAAATGAGAACAAGACAAGAAATCCAAACAGCCCTCCACCTGCTGGACCAGTACGGAGGCGAACACAAGGATGCGCAGACCGACGTATTGCACAACCGCATGACCGAATCACAGGTGTTCGACACCTACGTATCAACCGCTCCCGGAGACGAAAGAAACGAAGCCCGCTTTTTCGCCGCACGCGATGCCGCACAATACGTATCCGGCCGACTCACGCTGGAAGAACTGATTCCCGACTTGCCGGACGGTGTATGGGAAAACCTGATGCGCCAAAAGGAAGAATACGAGGCGGAAGAAACCACCGCAACGGTGTCGCTGAAAGACTACCGCAATCTGTTGAAGCGGGTGGAACGACTGGAGCGTCGCCTGGGGCTTCGTGCCGAAATCAACAAGGCCACTCGCAAGGATGCCTCCGAAGCCCCCTCCGACCTCATCAGCCAGGCCGAAGCATGCCGCCTGCTGGGATGCGGCAAAAGCACCATCAAGCGATGGGCGGACAAAGGACTGGTAACAGGGTACTTGAAGGGGAAAAGAGTGTGCTACAGCAAGCACGATCTGATGCACAGCGAAGTGGTGAAAGAATACAAACTATCAAAATCCGAAAACGCATGAACGAAGTAATCGAACAACTCAAGGAAGCCATCCGCCGCAAGGTGGAACGATTCACCAACCTCGACCAGATTCAGATATACAATGAACTGGTGGAATTTCTGGACGAAGAGATACGCATCAGCATGCAGCAGGAATACAACATCAGCGGCTGGGACGATGAATAGGAAAAGCTACAGAAGCCAGGAGACGTGTCAAAACCGAATCCGGCTATCATTTTGCTGTAGGGGCGACGTTCGGTCGCCCGAAAACGGTTCGTCCTGTGCATTCGGGCAGGCAGACCCTGCCCCTACAGTTGACTACTTGACAACTAGTAACTACTAATAACTACTTAACCACTAATTAAAAACAAGATTATGGCAACAAAAAGAGTAAAGAAAACAGTCATTACAGGCGTCACTCGCGAAGCCGCCGAACAAGCCTTTGCCGACTATGCAGCCGCCGACGCCAAGGTGCAGGGCATCACCGCCCGCATGGACCAGGAAATGACCCGCATCCGCGAGAAGTATGCCGACCAGCTGGCGGAGCTGGGCGACACCAAGGAACGCAACTTCGAGATTATCCAGACCTACGCCACGGAGAACAAGGAGGAGCTGTTCAGCAAGAAAAAGAGTATGGAATCCGCCCACGGCGTGTTCGGATTTCGCACCGGCACTCCCAAGCTGAAGAACCTGAAAGGTTTTACCTGGGCGGCTGTGACCAACCTGTGCAAGGAGCTGCTCCCCGGCTACATCCGCACCACCGAAGAACTGGCCAAAGACAAGCTGCTGGCCGACCGCGCCATCGAGGAGGTGGCAGCCATCTTCCCCAAGATAGGCGTGCAGGTAGTACAGGACGAGACTTTCTACCTAGAACCCAAGAAGGAAAATGAACAGCCGGCCCCTGCCACCGCATCCTAAGTACACCATCAGCCGCCACTACCGCCGCTTCCGCATCATCCGGTGGCGGCAGGTGGCGGAGCACTGGGAGGGTTCCGAGGTGGGTGAGTTCGCCGATTTCGAAACGGCACGCCGCGCCCTCTACGACCTGAACGGATGGAAGTATCAACCCAAAACAGAAAACCCAAATGGCACAACTCACATTTAAATGCAACATCGCAAAGGAGAAGCGCCCCAAGTGGGTAAGAACCATAATTTCCGGACTGCATAACATTTGGGGAAAGGAATTGAAAGGTGACGAATCTGAATTCAACACTATAAAGCCGGGTATAGACCGCTTGATTTACCATATGAAAACGGCAGGTATCATTAGAAGAACCAACAGGGTACATACTGATTTAGTATATGACAACAACACATCCGTTCTGTTTGTGAAGCAGAATGAAACTGTAATAATTTCAATCTATATCGAATAATGGACAAACAGACCATCATAGACAAAATAAAGAAACTGATAGCCCTGCGCGACGGTGCGCAGGCCATCGGTTCCGAAGGTGAAGCCAATGCCGCCGCAGCCGCTATCCAGCGACTGTTGACCCAATATAATCTGGAAATGGCAGAAGTGTACCAGTCAGCAGCTACCAGTGAAAAAGAAGAAAGCCCCATCGGTCGCAGCAACGGTCTGAACACCGCCGACCCTTACCGTTGCGGCTGGAAACAAGACCTGCTGAACGTGCTCTGCAAGCACTATTACAGCAAAGGTTTCATGGTGAAAGGCACCTGCACGATGTGCGTTTACGGCACGGACGTGAACCGCATGGCAGTGGAATACGCCTTCAACTTCCTCACCACCGTATTCTCCGGTCTGATGCCGCGCCGTTACAAAGAGCACTTTGCCGGATGCCGCGTCCTTCCGCGACAGCGTGATCTGTGGGCGGCATCCTATCTGCTGGGCTGCGTGTCTGGAGTACATGACAAACTGGAAAAAGAGAAAGCGGCGGAAGAAACCTGCACCGCTCTCACCGTCTGTCATCAAACGATGATTGAACACTATTTGAAAGACCAGGGCCAGAAGGCCGGACAATGGAAATCCGGTGCCCGCCGCATGTTGGACGAAAACGCATACTCCATCGGCGAAAAGGATGGACGCAAACAACGGATTGCGAAAGCACTTAAATAACAACATTTTATTAACTCACTAAAAACAAAAAGATTATGGCAATGCACACATGGTTTGAATGCAAAGTACGCTACGAGAAGGTAGCCGAGAATGGAATGAACAAAAAAGTGACCGAACCCTACCTGGTGGATGCCCTCAGCTTCACCGAAGCCGAAGCACGTATCATCGAAGAAATGACCCCGTTCATCAGCGGCGAATTCACCGTATCGGATGTGAAACGCGCCAATTTCAGCGAGTTGTTCCCCAGTAACGAGGATGCCACCGACCGCTGGTTCAAGTTCAAGCTTTACTATATCACGTTGGATGAAAAGAACGGTGCCGAAAAACGTGTCGCCACCAACATATTGGTACAGGCCGCTGACCTCCGCGACTCCATCGTAAAGATGGACGAAGGAATGAAAGGCACCATGGCGGACTACGTGATAGCTTCTGTAACCGAGACACCCATCATGGACGTATATTACTACGAAGCCGGACCGGATGTTCCCAAACCCGAATTTTCCGACACAGACTCCGGGAACGATGAAAAGTGACAAGAAGTACAAGCACCCTAAAGTAGCCTTGTGCCGCCACTGCGGCGGCACAGGCTTCCTCACTAGGCTGGATGAACGGGGAGAAAACGAGATCACCGAAACCTGTCCCGACTGCCGGGGAAGCGGACGCGTCGTGGTGAGTACGGTGATAGACGTGGTGATACTCCCCTATATTCCTGAAGACAAAACAAAGGTGTCATGGAAGGAATAAGTCTCGACATCTTCGGTCCCCAACGCCTGGCGGTACAGCTGGATGAAGCGCGGTGCGTGGAGTTCCTCTCCTACTGGGTACGCTATGACCGCCCGACACCCATCACTTTTCAAGAAGCAAATACCCCCGGACTGGTGGCGGTGACCTTCACCGTTGATCCCAAAGACTACAAGGCCATGGAATTCATGGAGCGGACGGTGAGCAAAACGGGTGGGCGGATTTGGAATATCACGAAAAAGTAAGAAACAGAACCATTCCAAGATCGTTATCGGAATGGTTCATAACAATTTAGATATGAGCAAATATCAAACAGAAGCCGGAATAGAATGCACACCGGAAGAATGCAAGCTTATTGATGGTTTAAAACGTCTTGCAAAGAAATGGGAAAAGGACGGAAAGCGGTTATGGCTTTACAGTGCAAGCGGAATGTTACATGTAATGATGCACGGAGATACGGAAGATAATCCTACACCGGAATTTACACAATATGGAGGCAGTAATATTGAAAATAGTGTAACTACTATTGATGGCATATTAAATGATGGTGGAGATTGGTAATTAACTAATAACGGAATAGAAATGAATGCAAGTGATCAGGCCAAACTGGCAAAAGTCAGATATGCAATTATCCACAGACAAGACTCGGTGCTCCTGTTAATCAAATTCAAGAGCAGTGCCAATCCATATAACTGGCATATCCTGAAAGAAACATGCAAGTCGAAGGTTGAACATGACAGACATGCAAAACGCCTGTTGACACAAGAAGATATCATTGAGGATTAAAGCGGCATAAAATGACAAATCCCCGACAGACGCGAATCTGCCGGGGATTATCATTTTGCTGACCTCAGCAAAATGGTCTATTCTCCCGGTTCACCAATAAACTCCACTATCGCCTCATGCTGCAACGGAGTAAGCACCCGCTGCCCTTTATGAAACGACAGTTCCTCCAGTCTGTGCTGCAACGGCACGCACAGCACCACCCACCTGCGCAACTGGGTGACGGCACTTCTTTTGGTGGAATGTGGAAAATACTCCTGTGCCAGTTCATTCATATAAATTGCTCCCATACTCTCTTAAAATACATTTTAAACGGTCAATAAAAAACTATCCCATAGTAGTTGATCATCCACTACGGGGTAGTTGGTAAATTACTGCATGGTAACCGCCTGTTTACCTACAGGCGGTTATGCTATGCCGCCGGAATCTCTTCAGCAACCTTGGAGGCATCCTTTTTGGGCACCTTCTTGAAAGAAAGTGATTTCAGGTTCTGTGCCTCACGCACCAGCGCACCGGGACGGAACTGGATGTTCACTTTCGTGATATTGGCTGCCGAGAAGTTCTTCTCCGTATCCGCACCGTCACTGCAAAGCTGGAACTGGAACGTACCGAATTTCTCCATGCGGACAATCTTGCCCGCCATCAGGTTCTTCTTCATCTGCTTGATCAGCGCGCGGAGCACATTCAGTACATCACCGTCTGTCAGGGTGGTGGCATACGAAATCTCTTCGGCCATGTCGTCCAGGTCTACCACACCGCTTGCCTGCATCTTGGCGTAATATTTGGGAGCGGCATCCTTGTCGGACGGATTTTTCATTTCTGCGATGGAATAGTTTATTTCTGCCATAATCTTTTTGAATTGAGAATTAAAAATTAAAAAATAAATGTTGTCTCTGTGTCGCGAACACGGTGCGAATATACAATATGCGGATGATACGGAGTTGACGAATGTGTGAATTAACGGAATATTTTTCTACTTTTTCTATATTTTCATAGTGATATTTTCTATCTTTGCAGATATAATCAGATATTAATCAATATATTCAGCAGGTTATTTAGTTATTTCCATTTTAAAGGCAAAAAGATGCGTAAACACAGAAAAATAGTAGGCCGCAGTTATCTGTACAGGGTGGATGACATCATCCGCATCTACGACGAGCACAGCCGTTCGGGGCTGAGCAACCGCGAAATACTGCGCCGTCATATCTGGCCGAAATACCACATCTGCGAAAAGACGTTTTACAACATCATCAATGCCAGTGCGGAGCCGCGCATCATTGAGGGGCTGAAAAGCATCAATACGCAGATGTCACTGTTCTAGTCCTCAACCACATCGGTCTCGTAAGTGTGTTCATAGACTTTGATGCCGCCGGGCAGGGAAAACGAGCGTGTATGCTTGCGTACCATCACCCTGGCACAACCTTTGAATTTCCACAAGTGAATATTCTTATTCAGTTTTTTGGACAGTGACAGACGTTCCGCCGCTTTTCCTTCCTGTCCGCTACTGTAATGGGTATCATCGTAGCAGTCGAATGCCAGGCGGACTGTCAGTGTACAGGTGCCCTGCTGGGTATCACCCCCCAAACAACGCCAGGTTACTTCGGGCGCGCCTACCAGCACACAGGGGAAGGTGACGGGGTATTGGTCTTCACCGTTCATCAGGGCTTCCAGTTGTCCGTAGTCTTCATCTATCAGAGAGACGGCATCGCCCAGCTGAGTAGCGATCTGCCTTTGCATATCATTGAACAGTTCTTCCATAAGAGTTTATTTTAAAATAATTGTTTCCAGTTCATTATCTATTTTAGTCCATACCTTCTTTTCCAGCTCCGGGCCCGGCTTGGGGCTGACAAACTGACGTTGGGGGATGGTGACGTCCAGTTTCTGTTTTTTTGTAAGCGCCAGACGCTTCCACATCGTATCTTTGTCTTTATCCTCACCCGCTTCCTTATAGTGCATTGCCCAGGCATATTTCCGCATCTTCGGCGTAACCGTGGGATGCGTAGTACCTCCCCAGTTGTGTATGGGGGCGTATGGGGCACGGGCGTAAACGGTCACCTGATAATCTGCCGGAACATATTCGATGCTGTCCATCAGGTATCTTCTGCCGCTCAGCAACGGGCCGTAAGAGGAGGAAGCGGAAGAACCTCCTGTTTTCTGCCGTCCGGTTTCTTTCCATTTCCGGAAGCCGTTGCAGGTGAATCCCCCTTTACGGAAATCGTCCTGTATGTGGCGCTTGGCTATGTTTCCTGCCAATACCGGAGCTTTGGAACGCATGAAATCATCCATCTCTTTGTATTTTTGCTCCATGTAGCGATTAAATTCCTTTATATCCATTGTTTATCAGATTATTAATTCTATATTTGCAGAAACAAGGAAGGGCCGAAAAGACGCGATAACTTCAAGTTGTGCAGCCTTGTGCGTAGAGCCGTATTTTTTACGGCTCTAATTGTTTCAATATCGTCTCTATTTCCTCGCGGCCTTTGTCGGACTTTCCTATCCTGACGGAACGGTTCCTGTAAATCACGTAACATTCATGGATAGAACCGCTTTCAAAGTCATTCCTTCTCCAGTCTATGTATCTTGCAAGATCACGCACTTTCAACGTCTTCTCTTTCAGGTGCATATCCAAGTCAATCACTACTGTTTCGCATCCCTGCCTGATGGCCTTGTTAAAGGCTGATGCGATTCCTTTCTCGCTTTCTACCCCCTTCCTGTCCGCAATCTTTCCGTTGATGGTATATTCCGGGTTCTTGTGTCCTTCCTCCAACACATGCTCATTGATGCGGATATTCATTTTCGGGAATGAACCGAGCAACGCTTTTGCAGCACGGGTGTTTTCTTCCACTTCCGTAGCATCCGCCCTGACGCTTGTTTTCAGCCGTTTACCATAGTCCGGGTCCAGCAGGAACTTGCCTGTAGAATCCAGTTCCTTTCCGCTTTCGTAATCCACCTTTATCACAGTACCTTCCTTCACCTTTTCAGCGATGAACTTTTTTACCGCGTCTTTCGCCCCTTCGTAGCCGTTGGCTATATAGGGATGAGAATCGCTGAACAGTTTCCCGTCCACTCCCGGATTGTTGTCCAGTCCCGGTGCAGGCTTGTTGTCTTCCGGATTCGGGTCACCGGGTACAGCGGTTGCAGGTTCATCCGTACTCTCCAGACTGCATTTGCAGTTCCAGCGGTCGCCGGGGCAATGGCTGTTCCAGAATGGATGGCCGATGGGAAGGATGACCCCCCAATAGATTTCGTGGTCGGCTCCCGGGTGGGCGCTGGTACTCTTCATCCATTCCAGGTTGGGGAGGATATCCTTCTCGCGCTCGAACCGCTGCCAGTCCGCAGCTCGTTGGGAACGGAGCACGGCGGTATTGTATTCCGTGCGAAGCCAATGTTCCTTGTGGTGGTCCAGCATGGGGTACACGTCCTTTTTCCATTGTTCGAATGGTTTTAGAACACCGTTTGAATCGTGGAGCTGCGAGGCGATATCGTTCTGCATACGGTGAACTTTGAACGCGCTGAAGACGGCATTGTTATAGTCCAGCTTCTGACGGAACGATACATCTACTTCTTGGGAACTCATGGACAGCCCTTCATCGGTGGCCTTCGTGATGATGCGGAAGGTTTCGTTGAAAAGGTCTTCCTCTATGTCGGTCATGGGGTGGAAGTTCTTTTCGTAGATGCGCTTCAGGGCACGCTGCAGGGCGTTGTCGTTGAAGACGAATGCGGATTCCACTCCTTCTTTGTCCGCGGCATCCCGGTAGAGATCGTCCATTACCAGTCTAAAGCCCCGCCGTTTTCCGGGGCTTCCGCGAAAAAACGTCCGGCACGGTTTTGGGGGTGTGTGCCGTTATCTTCTTTGGTCAGTGTGTTCGGGCGGACACGCGAGTCCGTTCCTACGGGTGATGCCAAGTCAGCGAAGGGATTGAGAGCCTTTTTCTTTTTTCCCATTTCGGCTTTCAGTTGTTCGTAGTTGTCGGGCTTCTCTATCTTCAACTGCTCGTAGAGGTAATCATCATCCAGCGGGAGGTTGAAGACGTTGACAGCTTTTTCCAGCAGTTCCGCTTTGGCTTTGGTAGCTGCTATGTCTTCAGTTTCTACATAGACGAATGCTCCGCCTCCGGTATTTACGCCTAGGGCGGCGAACTGATCAGTCATGTCATAGTTCAGCAGGTTGAGGATAAAAAGAGCATCCTGCTCTATCAGCTCCTGCTCGGCCTTGTTGTGCACGGTGCCTAGGGCCTGCGTTCCGGTTTCACTGGCTTCGGTGGTGAGGGTATTGCCCAGGATGGCCTTGCTCATTTCGGCATTGCAGCGGTCTACCAGTGAGGCGTATAGTTCGCTGCTGCCTGTCTTGTTGCCGGATTCTACAAAATCCAGGCTCGAGCCTTCCGGGCAGAAATAGATGCTGCCACCACCCTGGCTTTCGGCGGCTTCCATCGTGGCATTACACGATTCTGGGTCAGCGGCATCGTAGGTGTATTTGCGCACCGGCATCCCGAATATTTCGGAGAATTGCGCCCAGTCGCCCAGCGTTCCGCGTTTGTAGATGACGTAAGGTGCGGTACGTGCCAATATGCCGAGCGGTTCCTTCCCCCGAATCATCAACAGGTCATTGTAGGTATCGAAAGGTTCGCCGGTGATGTTATCCTGTCGGTGCTTGATAAGTTCGCGTACAGGGTCCACATGTTTGCGCGGAATGCAGTAATAGTCTATCCATCCTTTTTCGTTGATGTAGAACTGCACCAGGGTGAATCCCCAATACTGGGCATCCAGCGCATCTTCCAGGAAGCGGAGGAACCACGGGCTGAAAATCTGTTCATTCACCCGGTCATCGGCCACGCCATTGCGCCTGAACTCTATTTTTCTGCCCAGCACGCCGGACTTCCGTTTCTGCACTACGCTGAACAGGTGCGGGTCAAGCAATGTGTCGTTATAGATATCATAGAGACGGACACGTTGGGTGAAGTCTACGTTTTCGGCACTTTTGATGCCTTGCATATAGTCTTCCAGCCCGATGCCGAAACGTTTCGGGGCGGTGAGGGTGATGGTGGTGTCGGGACGGAAATTGCCGCCTTCGGTGATGCGGTGCCTGCCGGCTTTGTTTTTCACCACAGAGGACACGGAAGTCCACAGAGTTTTTATCTTGTTCATGGTAGTACCATATTATAGGTGGTTATGTCTTTTGGGGTTGCTGTACATCAGCCAGGGGCTGTTTTTCTTCCGATCTTCATCGGGAAGCAGCGGCGCTCCGTCTATGGAGATTTGTTGCTTGGCCACCTGTTTCAGCCACTCCACGGCGCGGTCGTAACGGTCCTTGCGGACATCGGATAGCTTTTGGGGGTTGTGGATACAGAACAGGTGGTACACGGTGATGTCTATGGCCATCATCAGCACGAGGGGAAGGCGTGTCCTGCCTTCGGCATTGAAAATGGCATCGGCATCGTAACGGCCGCTGAGGTAACTGCGCATCTCGGCGATGGCGCGGTCTTCGCAGATTTCCACGATGGTGTCATCGCTGCGGGTCAGTCGGTCCAGTATCTCGGTGTGGATGCTGGCATCGTAGTCTTGGGGGGTGATGAATTTACTCATGGTTTCTTTTGTTTATGTATTCGGGCGGATTCAATCCGCCCCTACAGTCGTTTGGAATTGCGGTTCCGGCTGCGGCGGATGACTTGTACCGGTTCCAGCTGTTGTACTTTTTTTTTCAGGACACGGAGGCCGCCCTCCACACAGTCCGGGCCATCGGCGGGGAACTTGAGGCGGAGGGTGAACAGGCGGAACTGGTCATCCAGTCGCTTCATGTGCGGGTTGTCCTTTTCAGCTTCGTTCAGGATGAGGTTACCTTCACGGTTCAGTGGCTCTAGGTTAGCTTCTATACGGGTGGCTTTTTCGGTCTTCCGGTCTTCATCAGGATGGATATAGAGTTGCACGTCCTTTTCGCGGCGCACCTTTGCTACCAGCGGTTTGAAAACCTGCTGGAAAAAGGGGTCCTGGAGTTTGTTGTTCTCCATGTAGCAGTACACGGGGACTTTGGCATTCACATATTCCAGTAGTTGCACATACCAATCGATGAAGTCAGCATTCAGCCCACGGTCCAGGAACGGCTTGATGATATAGACTTTCTGCCCAGTCTGTCCCATGAGGATGCAACTTTTTGTGGAAGAGTTCTTTGTCTTGTTCTCACCTGGGGCAGGGTCGCCATAAATTACCAGGAAACGGAATTTGGACAAGGCAGGTATTTTTCCGTAAGTCAGTTCCTTGAACACTTCGCCCTCGGTCACGGGATTATTATAATACTCGGTCTGCTGGGCGGAGGTGCTGATTTTACCCAATACTTCGTCTATCTTTTCTTCCGTGTTCTTCTGCGGCCAGGTACTGAGACCGTCTTTACCACGTATGTTCACGATATCCCAATGGTTGGCTATTTCACCGGCACGTGCCACGCAGCAGTCGCGTGCTATGATATTGCCGCAGAATATCACCAGCACAGGACGGGCAGGGTCACGGGTAGGATAAAGAGCCTTTTCCCACCATTCCCAGTTCTTCTGCACTGTGTCGGGATTGCGGCACGCTTCATCCGTATCGAAGTCATCCACCAGCAGCACATCGGGGCGCACAGCACCGTTGCGGCTGCCACGGGGAGCATTACCGGCACCTACGGCACGGAAGGAACAACCGCATTTTGCGATAAATTCCTCTGCTGACCAGTTGCCGGGGCACACCTGTGTGCCGTAATACGCACGGAGCAGCCCGTTGTTTTCCAGCATCTCCTTGTAAGGGGCAAGCAGCCGGACGGCACTATCTTGCGTAGCACTCGCCATCATCACATTGCGTTTCTTCCCGGTCAGCGCCAAGTATAGAACGATGAACATCACCGTGGTACTTTTAGCAAGACTCCGCGCCCAGCTGAGCACTTCGAACCATTCATCATGCCGGATGCAACGGCGGATAGCGCGAAGATGGAAAGGGGCGAATTCGTAGGTACAATATTCGGGGAAAAAGAATTTAATCCACTCCACCGGGTTATGTTCCAGCCGTTCACGCTCTCTGGCGATTTCCGCCTGCGTGAGGTTCACATCCTGATTGGTACGGTGCATCCCGGCTTCATAGTACATCGCCCATTCCTTCAGGGCATCCCGGTCTTTCTGTGTCAGTTTCATAGGCTGTCCTTGATGAATGCGTCCCATAATTTCAGATACTCCTTGCTGCGGTCCAGGTCATACGGACGCAGCCAGTTGACGAACTTCATTCCCACGCTGATAATATCCGATATGCCTACATCGGTTTCCAATTTCTTGATGGCGGAGGTCAGTTTGTTGATGGTGTCCGCTTCAGCGGCATTGGTAAAACGCTGCCCTTCCGGGCGCGATGTCACCACCTTGTTTATCTCCGCTATCTGCCGATGCAGGCCCGCTATCTGCTGTTCGCGGCTCATAGTAATGCCCACCTTGAGTTCTTCCCATTTGTCTTCCTTCGCCCATCGGGCGATGGTCTGCCGGGACACACCTACCTTTTCGGCTATCTCCTGCTGGGTGAGGTTGTCCTTGAGGTAGAGCATTCCTGCCCATTCCTTTTTCTGCTGTGAGGTTAAATCTGCCATAATTCTTTGCTTTATGTATCCACAAAGTTTCGTAGAATCGGTGGGGTACGGAAAAAACCGTGAAAAGCTTGCAGGGTTATACACACCGCTTACATACTTGTGTGAAAGGGTTACACACTTTTTTGTGCGGCTGCGCCGGTCGCCCTAACTTCGCCGGAAAAGAATGACAGACCGATGACAGCTTTCAAATCCATATTGAATGAAGATACCGCCTGCCTACTGCTTTACGGCGAGGTGAGCGATGAAGGCGGTGAGGGGAAAATCTCCTGCCGCGACATTGTGAACGAACTGATGTATCTGGACAGCAATTACCGGAGCCTGAGTATCCGCATCAATTCGGTGGGTGGTGATGTCTATCCCGGCATTGCCATTTTCAATGCCATCCGACAATGCAAGTCAAACGTTACCATCTATATAGACGGCATCGCTGCCAGCATAGCCGGGGTGATAGCCCTTGGCGGGAAAAAGGTGGAGATGAGCCGATACGCACGTATCATGCTGCATAATGTTTCAGGTGGCTGTTATGGCAACAAGGACGACTTGAGGGACATGATACGCGAATTGGAGAGTCTAGAAAGCACCATCGGCGAAATCATTTCCAACCGTTGCAGGAAGAGTCCGGACGAAGTGAAGGCAGAGTACTTTGACGGAAAGGACCATTGGTTGAAAGCCGATGAAGCACTGGACATGGGATTGGTGGATGCCATCTATGACGTGGAGGAATCCGTGCCCGACGGCAGCACCACCGATGATATTTACCGCATATTTACTAACCGGCTGGAGTCTTTCCGGCAACAGCCACAATCAGATAATGACATGAAATTAGAAGATTTAAAGAAGATTCCACGCTTCGCCAACTGTGCCGATGAAACGGCAGCCATGACCTTATTGGGTGAAACAGTCGTACGTGCCGACAAGGCAGATGAACTGGAAACGGAGAACAGTATGCTGAAAATGGCAGTGCAGGCAATGGAGACCGAGCGCATAGATGCAGCAGTGGATGCAGCCGTAACGGATGGACGCATCGAGGCAGGTCAGAAAGAGACTTATAAGAATCTGCTGAAGGCCGACTTCAAGAACGGTACGGCCGCACTGAACGCCCTGAGACCGAAACGCCTCTTGAAAAACGAACTGAACAAACCGCAGCCGGGTACGGAAGGTAACCCATGGGAGAAGAAACAGGCGGAAATCCGCAACCGCTATAACGGCAAGAAGGGATAGGCGTATGAAAACACAACCCCCGAAAGGAGTGCGCATCGGCAGTACGGTATCTTCCGGCAAGAATACAGGCGCATACATCCGCGGCCGTCAGAACATCAAGATGTGACACCGCCCCATGCGTAGTTTTAATTTATAATTTTTAATCCAAAGATATGGCTTTAAACGTAAAGAACACCAATTACAGCGGTGAGGTACTACAGACCTTGCTGACCCTTGCCGCCACCGGCAATGAAATCGTGGAGAAAGGATTGCTCTGCGTCATTCCCAATATCCAAAAAAGTGTTTCCATCCCCCGCGTCAAGTCGGGCAAGATGTTGCAAAAGCGCAAGAAAAATCCGTTGATAACCGACAGCAAAGGGGATTTTGACTACAGTGAAAAGCAACTGTCACCCAATGATATGATGGCGTTCACTGTCTTTGATCCTTCGGCTTTCGAGGCCGTATGGCGTCCCTACCAGCCGAAAGGCAACCTCGTATTCCAGGAGCTGCCTGCCGAAGTACAGAACAAGCTGCTGGAAGAACTGAGCAAACAAGTGACTTTCGAACTGGGCGACCATTACATCAACGGCACTTTCGGAAACGATGACGAACACCTGATGAACGGTATATTGACTCAGGCAGCCAAGGACAGCGATGTCATTATCGCGGAAAGTACGGAAACAACCATGATAGGCAGGCTGAAGGCAGTCCGCAAAGCTATTCCAAAGACTATCCGTAACAATCCCGCCCTGCGTTTCATCATGTCCATTGACGACTTTGACAAATACGATGACGAACTGACCGAGCGCGAAAGCAAGAATGCCAGCGAAACGGATGTAAACGCTATGCGCTACAAGGGCATCACTATCGAAACCCTTTCATCATGGCCTGATGACCTGATTGTAGCAACCCTTTGCTCTCCGAACGCTTCCACATCCAACCTATTCGCAGCCGTAAACCTGAGCGATGACGAAGATGTGATTCAGATAGACAAGGTAAGTGCCGCTTCAGAACTCTATTTCTTCAAGATGCTGATGAAGGCGGATACCAATATCGCGTTCGGTGAAGAGTTCGTGGTACTGGACAAACGTGTCGCACCGGCATTTAAAAAGAAAGACGCATGAGCAGAGGGCTAAGAAACAACAACCCGGGCAACCTCCGCCTGTCCAAAGACAAGTGGAAGGGACTCCGCCCGGTGCAGGCGGACAAGGACTTCTTCCAGTTCGTGGATATGCCGCATGGCTACCGCGCCATGCTCATCACCTTGCAGAACTACCGCCGCAAACACGGATGCCGCAGCGTGGCAAGCATCATCAAACGTTATGCACCGGCTACGGAAAACAACACTTCCAGCTACCTGTCAAGGGTATGCAACGAATTGCAGGTGCCTACCACCTACGAGCCGGATGTGGCGGACAAACAAGTGATGTGTGCGTTGGCAGCAGCCATGAGCCGAGTGGAGAACGGAGTACCGGCAATGATGCGAGACATTGAAGCCGGGTGGAATCTGATTTAAGGTAAAAGGAAACAAGAGCCATGACAGTAGACAGCATATTGCAGATACTCCAGTTCCTATTCGGCCCGGGCTGCATTGCCGCCTACTGGGTATGGAGAAAGAACAAGGACAACCGGAAGGCATTGGCATCCGAAGAAAGGGACAACGCCTACAAACAGATGTACGACAACCTGTCCGGCACACTAATCGAATTACAGAATGAAAATATCAAATTATACAAGGCAGTGCGCGACCTCAACCGCACCATTCAGAAGGCTACTACCTGCCCTCATTATAGGGATTGCCCTATGCGCAGCGAGCTGCAGGAGCAGGCAGCCGATAATACAACAGACCAGCGTCCGGTCCGACAGTCTGCAAGGCGTAAAAAGGACCGCCGCATGGCTAGAGACAATCCCCGGAAGCAGGGTGAGTCTGAAGGTACCGATGGACAGTGTATTTAAACTTCCAGTCGGCGCATGGTATGCGGAAAAGCAAGGACAGGCATCCGTCAAAGTGGGGCGCGATTCGCAGAACAACCTCGTGGTAGAATCCGCCTGCGACAGCATCCAGCGTCGCTGCTGGTACCTGGAGGAAGAAATTACCCGCATCCGCAACGAATGGCAGGAAAAGGAAATGCAGCCCCCTGACATCGGACCTACCGGCTGGCAATGGTTCTGGATTCACACCGGGCGGACAGCCGCGGCGGTGTGCTGTTTAATCATCATTGGAATTATCATCAAACAACATTTAAAAAGGAAACAATTATGGCAGTAAAAGAAAATAACGGCTTGATATACGGCATCGGCAAACTGTCCTTTTGCGGCAAGGAAATCGGTTGGATCAGCCAGGACGGGCTGGCACCTGCCGGTGAAGATGTACAGACAACTCCCATCTATGCCGCGCAGGTTACGGACGGCCCGGTGGACGAACTGGTGACCAGTCCCGGAAGCACGGCGTTCACCTTTACCCTTATCCAGCTCAACGCGCAGAGTTGCGTGGACTTGCTTGGCGGCGAAGTCAGCGCGAAGGACGGGGCATACGAACCTCCCGAGAGCTTTACCAATCTGGAAGGCCCGTTCGTGGTGGATTGCGTCAGCGGCCACAAGATTGAAATCCCCCGCGGGAAAATCAGCGGCAAGATGACCAACAACATCAACATGAGCGGCGTACTGGGTTTTGCCTGCACGGTGAAATGTCTCAAGCCCACCGAAACGGGAAAGAAACGTTACCGCATTATTCCTCCGCAAGCCGAAGTTGCCGGATAACCTATGGCACAGGAAGAACTGAAAGCGTGCAGACTGATGCTTGACATGGGCGTGGCGATACCCGTCCGTCCCCTCAAGTATCTGCACCGGAAGAAGAAACCCTGCCGCATAATAATGCGCACTCCCTATGCAGGAACCATCATGCGCATCGACAGGCTTTATCTCAGCCTCGGAGTCACCTACGAGGAACTGAAGGAATACTCTTACGAGCAGAATGCCGATTTTATATCAAAACATGGAAAAACAATCAGCCGCATGGTAGCTTATACGCTGGTACGGGGATGGTTGGCAGGACGCTTGTTGAACCGGCTAGTAGCATGGTGGCTGAGATGGCGCGTGCATCCCATGATGATGCAGGAAGCCATGTTCCAGATGCTGGCCATGCTGAACAAGGAGGATTTTCCGAACACTATCAAATTGGCACAGAAGATGAATCTGATGAAGCCCAATTTGAGCCACTAAGGAAACGGGAGTCAAAGGGATATACTGACGGCCCTCATAGCCCGTTCGGACTGGTATGGCAGATAGCGACCGCTACGGGGTGGAGCCTGCATTACATCCTTTGGAAAGTGCCATACACCACGCTGCTGGCGATGACCTCGGACACGCCACGCTATATCAGTGCCGAGGAAGCACAGAAAAGGAATTTACAAAAAATGATAGCCGACAAGAAAGCGAAGGACAGGACAGCCGCTGACCCGGTCGCCTTTTTCCAGACGCACATATCGGAAAACTAACCAATCAAAAGAAACACATGGAACCTGTAGAACTCACCATCATCACCCGCAACAAGACAAAGGAAGGACTTGCTGAAATCAACAAGGATTTGGACAAGACCGGACGCACCGTGGAGGAAGTGGCGGCGAATTTCAAGGCGCGCATGAAGGAACAGGCTGATGCTGTGAAGCAGGTGGAAAAGGATATTGCCTCGCTGGAAAAGCAACTGGGCAAAGTAGCTCCCGGCAAGGCAAAGATGGAACTCACCGCCGAACTGAACGCGGCAAAGAAAGTGCTGGCGGAAGAAAAGGGCGAACTGGCATTGCTTGAAAAGCAGGTGGAGCAGTCGGCACAGAAACATATCATGCTCCGCACCGAAATCCGCAACCTGAAAGAGCAGATGGCAGGAATGACGGAAGGCACTGCGGAGTATGCCGCTGCCATGGAGCGTCTTGGCAGAATGCAGGACCGTATGGGAGATATTAATACCCAGGGACGTATCTTTTCCGATGACAATAAAAATATCAAAGCCACCATGAATGCCATCTCTGGGCTGACTGGGGTAATGACGGCAGGTGTGGGTGTAGCGTCCCTCTTCGGTATGGAAGAGGAGAAATTGGCAAAGATACAGACCAAATTGCAGGCAGTAATGGCGATAACCATGGGCGTGCAGCAGGTGGCCAACACATTGAACAAGGACAGTTACTTTACCCATGTGCTGCTGACGAAAGGCAAGGATATGCTGACGATGGCAAATACACGGCTGGCGGTGTCGCTGGGCATATCAAAGATAGCCGCACAGGCATTGATGGCTACAATGACTTTGGGGCTTTCCGTAGCAATAACTGCTCTGATTGTCCTTTGGAACAAATACACGAAGAATGCGGAGAGAGAACAACGCGCATTAAATGCAGAAATAGAAAAGACAAAGACATCCATTGAGCAGATCGCCAATGATGTGGATTTTGAAGTGCGTATAGCCGAAGCCGCAGGAAAATCTAAAAAGGAATTGATGGATTTACGCAAAGAGGCTGTCAAAACCGCTTTATCCCTAGCCGATTTAAACTTCGACAACGTCAATGCCCGATATTTCGACGGGAAGGCTACAAAAGAACAAGTGGAAGAAGCAAGGAAGGTATCTCAGCAAGCGTGGGACAATTATAATAAAGTAATGCAGGATGCCATTGTATATGATACAGAACAACGGAATCCTAAAAAGAAGAACGGCAGTCCTACATCCGACAAGACTTCTACTGCGAACAAACTGGCCGACGCCGAACTGAAAGCCCTTCAGAAGATAGAAGATATGACCATTGCCCTGATGGAAGAAGGCGAAGAAAAAAAGAAGGCACTCGCCCGTAAACAATTCGATGACGAACTGGCACGTATCAATAAGGAAGAGAGTGAACGGCTGAAAGCATTGCAGGAAGCACAAAAGAACGGTTTCAAAGCGACTCCCGAACAGGTAAATGCCGTATCCGGCCAAGCCAAACAGCAGCGGCGGCTTGCATCAGAACAATACATCAAGGATTATTATGCCTTAGAAAAGGAGTACTCCGACAAGAGTAAGAAACTGAAGGACGACGAAGCCCAGTCCTGGATTGATTATAACAAAGAGTTTGGAGACTATCAGGAGAAACGCGCCGCCATCGCCCAGGACTATGAAAACAAAATAGCAAGGGCGAAGACCGGCGGCGAAAAAGCCTCCTTGAAAAAGAATGAAGAAAAGGCAATAGCCGAACTGGATAAATCCATGCTTGAAAAATCGGATTTGTGGGTGCGCCTGTTCGGGGATGCTGAAAAACATACATTGTCCTATATACAGAAGACAATAGAGGAAACCCGGCAGCTGCTTGACTATATCAATCAGGTAAAAGGCGCAAAGCTCCCGACCGGAATTACTGAAGATTTCGCGAAATCTTTAAAGCCTAATGAACTGAAAGCCATTATGGACGCACTCATCAAGCAGCGTGACACGCTGAACAAACGCAATCCGTTCCAGCAACTCATCCAAGGTTTTAAAGACTTGAATGCAGCAGGTGCCGATACTGAAAAACAGTTTGAAGCGACACAAGGGATCATTGAAGGGATGAACGGTGCGGCATCCATTATCAGACAGGCAGGCGATGCGATGGAATCGTTGGGTGTAAAATCAGACTCTGCAATGAAAAAGACAGCCGATGTATTGAGTTCCACAGCATCCATGGCATCTACCGGAGCATCCATTGCCGGGCCGTGGGGCGCGGTGATAGGTGGAGCTATCGGGCTAGCATCCGGTCTGGTCGGAGTTTTTGGGGCAGATTACAGCGGATACAACGCGATGGTAGCAAAATATGATGTACTGCTGGATGTGTGGGACCAGCTACTTGACAAGAAAAAGGCATATATCAAAGAATCATACGCTTCTGAAGCGGTAAAGGCCGGCGAAGAAGCACTGGGTTTATTGGATGCCGAGAAGGAAGTGAACAAACGGCTTGGAGAATCTCGTTTGAGTTCCGGGAGCAGCGTGGGAAGCCACTCGCTATGGTACCGGATGTGGAAAGGCTCCTATAAGTACGAAGGCCGGAACTGGCGGGACGTAGCCGGTGAAATATCAAAATCCCTTGGCGGAATCAAGTTCGGCAGCATGAACGACATGCTGGACATGACCGGTGACCAGTTGGAGTGGATAAAGACACAGTACAGCGGATTGTGGTCTGTGATGGACGGTGACTTCCGGCAATATCTGGACAACATCATCGAATACGGAGAAGCCGAGAAGGAAATCATTGAATCGGTCAAGGAACAGATAACCGGCATTTCCCTGAGCGAATTCGAAAACAGCTATCTGAGCATGATGATGGACCTGGACAGCACGAATGAGGATTTTGCCGACAATTTGGAAAAGTACCTGCAAACCTCCATTTTCCGTTCACTGATAGCCGAAAAATACAAGGGACAGATTCAATCGCTGTATGACAGTTTCTACGAATCCGGCAAGGACGGACTGACGCAGACCGAAGTGGAGAACTTGCGGAAGCAGCAGCAGGAACTGGCGGACGCCATGCTGGCAGACCGCGAAAATATGATGAAGGCATTCGGATGGAGTGCCGATGACACCGCGTCCTCTTCCTCTCAGTCAGGACGTGCCGGAGCGGTGACAACGATAACAGAAGAAACGGGTGGGAAAATAGAAGGCACCCTAAACGTCATGACCAACCACCTTATAGAAATGGATGACAACATTAAGGATATCAGCAAGAACTCCTACGAGTCTATCGGGCTGCTGTCAAAAATTGCGGAAAACACCGCATGTCTGCCCGCAATGGCAGAGGTATTGGAAAGAATGGACATTAACGGAACACGAGTAAAGATAATATAATGAATTTAAGCGGATACATGACAATAAATGGCAAGGACGCATTGACGGAGTACGGTGCATTCCTCTGTGAATTGGGAGAATCGGAACACACCAACATGGACGAATTATGCAAGATGCCGAAGATGAAGGCATATACCGCAGTGTCTTTCCGTGAGCGGAACGGAGAGCAACTGCCCGACAAGCTGCCTTCTCCTTGCTTTGAGGCGATTGACCGCACTCTGCAATTTATCGTTACGGCCGATACGGACACTTTACGGCATACCCGATATGCAGCTCTGATGGCAGAGTTGAAATCCGGCTGGCTGGATTTCAAGATAAAAGGACTGCGGAACTACAGAATGTATATGTCTGAACCATCCGCCCCGAAGTGGTACCCTCTTCCTTCCACGAATGGCAAGTATATCTGTATTTTCAAAGTGAAATTCCGCGAGCCTGAACCCGTTTTAAACAACGATTAAACATTGTACAAATGGAACTCAATATATACAACCGTGCAGGAGAATTAAAAGAAACAGTCTCGCCGTCTTCATCGTCACAATGGGTCAGGGAGATCGGTGCAGAATACGTTGTATCGTTATCTTTCAAAACATGGGATTTTTTCATGCTCGAGGTGAACGATTACATCGAGATGGGGGGATGTAAATTCAAAATCAAGAAGGAATATCGTCCGAAGCAGATCTCCACACAGGAATATTCCTATCAGGTTCACTTCTACGGGCGGGAACATGATGCGGAGGATATCAAGCTGTGTCGGCTGACACAAGGAGAAGACGATTTGGAAGTGACATTCGCCTATGAAGCCACTCCGCTTGAAATGCTGACCAAAGTGGTCCAAAACCTGAACCGAAATACGGACAACGTGATGTGGAGAGTAGGCGAAGCCGTTTATGCGCCACGTCAGACCTTTGAATTTAACGACGTATTCTGTTGGGATGCGCTGAACAATATTGCAGCACAGCTGGAAACAGAATGGTGGATAGACGGTGACTATCTGAACATGTGCAAATGCGAGCGCGGCGAATCGGTATCGCTTGGCTATATGCAGGGATTAACTTCACTGACACAACAAGAAAACAGCAACACGGTACGGTTCTTTACGCGCCTTATTCCACGCGGAAGCACAAAAAACATAGACCGAAATAAATACGGGTATGATCGCCTTCAATTGCCTTCGCGTGCCAAATTTATTGATCTTAATACAAAATACGGTCTGAAAGAACATGTGGAAGAAGCTGCCTTTGAAGGAATATTCCCACATCGCGTCGGTACGCTCTCAGCTGTGCGCAATGAGGAAAAGGAGAATGAGGAAACAGGGAAATTCATTGTCTATCATATAAAAGATAACGGGCTTCCGTTTAACCCGGATGACTATAGGCTCGACGGTAAGGTGATTCATCTCACCTTCCAATCAGGGAATCTTCAAGGCAAAGACTTTGAAGTAAACTGGAATTATGATACGCAGGAATTTGAGATCATTAATATCTATCCCGATTCTGTCACTCAGTTGCCAGGTGGAAATATGATTCCCGCTATCGGAGATGCCTATATATTATGGAATCTTCGTATGCCTGAATCTTACACCACAGCAGCGGAACAGGAGTATGAATCGGCTGTCAATAACTTTCTGAGTGAGTACGCCCGCGATACTGCTATCTATTCAGGCGACACGGATTATATATATGTAAATACGAATAAGGTTCCGCTGGTGTTGGGGCAGCGTGTACACCTGCTTTCATCGGAATATTTCGGAGAAACGGGATATCGAGACAGTCGTATCACAAAGATCTGCTGCAAACTAGAGAACTTGAGCATTGCGACAATAGGATGTTGTAACACAGTAGGGCATTCGTGGAAAAATTCGATTGAAAGCTCGATCGGGGAGTTGAAATACACCTTGGCGGAACAACAAAAAAAAGGAGAAGCAAAGATTCTCAAGACAGGAGATACAGAAGTTCCTTCGGAATACAATGTATTCTCGGCCTTACGCGCACTCGGTGAATTTATATCAAAGAAAAAGGATGATATCGTACAAGGGGTTATCACCTTTTTAAAAGGCATCAGAATTGGCAAATTCGTCACCGGCTTAATAGGCGGCAGCGGCGCGTCCATCTACCTTGACTCGGACGGGAAGACGGTCATGGAAGCTGACAAGGCTGTCTTCCGAGAAGAGCTGGTTGTGCCCAAAATCACCTTCAACTGCATCGATGTAATAAGCGGTGACAAGGCCAACACATTCGCTTACGGAAGGATAAAGACCGTGGACAAGGAAAAACAGGTAGCCACGCTCGATCTGCTGGACGACCAATGGGGTACACTGCATGTCAATGATATCTGCCGCGGAGTATTCCACAACATCGAAGGCGGAAACTATACGGATGACGCATACGATGACAATGGCTTTATGGGCTATTCTGGATTCGCCACCTCCTACTTCACCCCTACCAGAATTGTGGAGAGCAAGGCAGGTGGCATGACATTCGAATATTCCCTGCAGGCCGGGACAAACATCCATCCCATGCCGGGCATGAACTTCTTCGCCTACGGGAACTTCACCGATGTGGAGCGGCAGGCCATCACGTATGAGAACAGATACTATACTCGCAGAATGACGGGAGTGAACACCTGGATCATCCATCCTACGAAGAACATCTCCATGCAAGACGGTCTGCTCGAAGGACTGACTATCGGGAACATGGAGATGCACGGTTACGGCTACTTTGGCACAAATCAGTATTTGACTGGTGTACATATTCAGTTCACCCCCTCACAGATCGAGGAGATAAGGGGAGATTCAGTCTATAATGTGAGTTTGTCGGATAATGAGGGCGTGATAACCGTAGACGTAGATGATGACGGAAACATTATAGGCGGACTTACCGAATTACAGAATGTGATAGCCGGCGGAACCACTGTCGTAAACGGCAGTGACAATGTGGTCACCACAAGCTACAAGCTAAAGACACGCATACAGGTATTCAAAGCGGCCACAGAATTAGTTTATTCGGATACCATGCAAATAGGCAGATATGTAGTTCGGATGGAGTGCGCCGGATGCTCAGCGGTGATAACGAACGGTGTGCTCTATGTGATCAACATAACTGATCTTGACACCTGCTATGTGGCTATGAAGATAAATTGTGAGGGCAAGGCTGTATTCGACAAGGTGTACAAAGTGACGGTGATCCGTAACGGACGGAATCCCATCATCGCAGACATAGACAACGAAATGGCATCCGTGGCCTGTGACCAGAACCGACATGTCGTGCTAGGACTTCCGGTGTCAACCACTGTAAGTGCCTGGTATGGCACAACGCCTCTGGCTTTGGACAAGATAGAACTGCAAACACCGTCGGGAGTCACAGCTACGGCGGACGCACAAACTGGCAGGATCACAGTCACAGCCATCAGCGACAATGCGGCAGACACCCTCCCGGTAGGTATTACCATACACACCACCTTCAGAGGATCACAATACATAAAGAAACTTACCCTTACCATAAACAAGCAAGTGTCCGGAGAGAATGCCGTGATATACCAACTGCTTCCCAGCGTGAATTCCGTGAAGATCAACGAGGAAGGGCAATATACGGATGCTTTCGTAAGCTGCAAGGTGACAATGACGGAAGGTAAGGGGACATACTCATTGTCGTCACTTCCTTCCTGGCTTGTGATAAAGTACAGTTACGATGGAGGCAATGAACTGGACTATGCCTACGGAAGCGATATCAGCTTCTTCGGAAAGAATGAGTTTGTGAAGTTCTCCCTGTATAAGGACACTGTCCTGCTAGACCGTGAGACCATTCCGATGGTGATAGACGGACAGAGTGCGGTCATTGCCGATCTTGACAACGAGATGGACTCGGTAGCATGTGATGATTTGGGGCATGTGATATCCGGACTTCCTGTGAATACCAATGCGAGCATATTCGGGGGGACAGCACAACTGGTACTGACATCCGTATCCTTGTCCGCTCCTGCTGGTGTTACAACCGACTATGTGAACAACGGGTCTTATGCGACCGTGAGCGTAACCGCCATTACAGATGCGGCTGATGTGACACTCCCCATAGTCATCACATTGAAAGCGGTTTATCTGGGCGTTACTTACACCCGTAGTCTAACTTTTACCGTAAACAAGCTGATTGCCGGAGAAAATGCAGTCATCCACAATCTTCTTCCCAGCACAAGTACAGTGAAGATAGATGACAGGGGCAACTACTCCCACCCGTCTGTGAGCTGTGCAATCACTGTGACGAACGGAAAGAACAATGTCGGGTCTCTTGAATCTGTTCCATCCGGGTTCAGTATAAAGTACAGTATCAATAATGCTACAGAGGCGACATATACTTATGGCAGTGCCGTCAATATAACCGGAATAAAAGGTACTGTCCGTTTTTTCCTTTATAAGGGAAGTGTATTAATAGATCAAGAAACCATACCCGTCATCATGGACGGCACCACTGTCGTGGTGGCCGATCTTGACAACGAGATGGACGGGGTAGCATGCGACCAGTACGGTAATGTGACCGGAGGACTGCCATTGAGGACGAATGTCTACATCTATGCAGGGAGTACACAACTGACAGTTACTTCCGTGATGGTATCCACGCCTGCTGGTGTGACAGCCGGCTACGTAAACAACGGGTCTTATGCAACAGTGAGTGTAACCGCCATTACAAGTGGTGCGGATGATATGTTGCCTGTGTCAATCACTGTGAAAGCTGATTCGGGAGGTGTGCAGTATACCCGTACCGTCACCTTTACAGTAAGCAAAATAAGACAGGGTGATACGGCGGTAGTCTATAGAATTCATCCATCTGTGGATAAGATAAGGAAGACTGTAGATGGCGTAAATTCACCATCCTTCGTATCCTGTTCGCTCAGCAAGGTGGAAGGAAACAAGGCTGCCGTATCTGTTTCTTCCCTTCCATCCAGCTATTCGTTATATTATTCAATAGACGGAAGTTCAAATATGTCCTGTGGCGTGGGACAGCCCATATCTGCCAGCGGGGCTTCCACTAATGTGGTATTCAGTCTGTATTACAACGGAACCGTGGTGGACCGTGAGACAGTCGTTGTTCTGAAGGACGGTGAGAGAGGCGACAAGGGTAATCCGGGGGAACCAGGCTCTGATGGAAGCGATGGTATAAGCTATTATCTTGTTCCTTCGGTCACCCAAATAGGCTCAACCGCTACGGGGAGTCCTGAGCCGTCAAGCTTCACAGTCTATCATAAGTCAAAAGTGGGATATGGTACAATAAATAATACCTCCGCCTATATGGCCGTATGGGGAAGCAATGACGGGGTGGGCTACACTATGATAGGTTCATGTTCCTATACGACCTACAAGACTGTCAATGCCGCATCATACCCGTACAAGTACTTCGTGATAAGGACATACAGCATCTCAAACCCGTCATGGAATAGTACTTATTTGCTCAGCGTGTCTGTGAACAGGGTATATGATGGCACGGACGGGGCCATTGGTGCGGCAGGGGCGATGCCGAGGCCCTGCGGGCTATATAGTTCGTCAAAAACCTATGTATACAATGATGATTTCCGTGATATTGTATATGACAATAATGGAAGGGTATGGATGGTGCAGACGCACGGTACTTCCATGTATGGGAAGCCCCCCTCATCCTATGCCGGTAACGGCTGGCTGGAGGGAAGCAAGGAAGTATTCACAGCAATAGATACCGCGCTGATAGACGGGGCAAACATAGCCGGGTTCGGATTTAAAAACGGCGTAATGGCCTCGTTGGATGGGCAGACCACCGATTCTTTCAATCCGGAAAATTCAAAGTTGATACTGGACGGAAAGAGAGGACGCGCCACGATATTGGAAGGCGTATTCAAGAGGCTGTACTTCGAGGACTGCTTCACCAAGAACAGATTCCTGAATCTGAGAGGCGTGCATTTGAACGAATATGATCCAGAGGAAAGCTACAGGATAGGTGACTGCTACTATTCCGGCTCGTCCATATACACGCACCAGTCCGATGGTGACACGAAACTTGATTACGGATATGTATATACCGGTTATTTTTCTTACATAGTAAATCCGGCATACAGCAGGATGATACAGGCCGGATGTGCAGAGGCCGGAAAAATGAATGTCATATATATGCCTGACGTGTCGGAGGACAACTATGGTACGGAAGTGGTCATCTGTGTCCCGTCCAGAATCGGTACCAGATCTGTTACCGGTGAGGAGGGCCGTTGTGTCGTGAGTCAGAGAAACGTCATCAATGTAGACGAGAGGACCTTGCTGATAGGAGATGACACGAAAGGCGGAGACGTCACGCTGGTCAGCACGCCTATGGGGTGGCTGGTAAAGACACTGCACCATGTTGGGTGTGATAACGCACGGGTGATGAGATTACTGTTTGGTGGAGGTTCATCTTCATACAGCGTATCAATAGACAGTGCGTGCATCAATATTAATACATCGAAAATCTCCGTGAAGCGGAACGGTGTAGGGGATGTGACGGTGACTATAAGGTCCGGAACTGCCGGGTTCTTCTATGGGTCACATGTGAACGTTACGGGATACGGAAATGTATTGGGCTCATCCGAGTCGCCTGTCAAGGCCACCATAGGTGATATTTCCTACTCCAGCCTCTCATACGACTTCATCGTGAGGGTATTGTTATCCGATGACAGTTCACGCAACGATGGCAGCTTCTTCATGGACGTATATTCCAGCAAGTCCATTTACATAGGAAAAACCAGCGAATAGTTCTCATAAAGAATAAAGACATGGCAGCAGAAATGACAAACATAGACATACGGGAATTTACCACTCTGTCCGGAACGGACGGCGAAGACAGCGTACTGCTTGTACAGGAATCCGGAGCGAACGGCAAGATAAAGATCGCTCTTTTCAAACAACTGCTAACGTCACATGTCATTCCTTCCATCGTGGAGGGAACATGGTGGATAGGCGACGCGCCCACGGGGGTGACAGCTATAGGAAAGACCCCGCTGTTGCGACGTGGAAAACTAGGTGTGGAATATAAGTACGATACGGATGATAATACAATGTGGCGTCTGCTTATCAACTATGACGATATCGTATTGAGGTATCAGGACCTGACAGAAATGCAGAGGCATGAGCTGTCGGGAAAAAACGCGTATCTTCGGAAAGAGAAGGATTACATACAATGGAGCTTGGGGAAGGACGGCATGTATGACGGATGGCAAAACCTTATCCCCTTGCTTGATATAAAGGGAAACAAGGGTGACCCAGCGTTATTCCGCCGCAACGGTGACTTTGTACAGACAAACAATACAGAAGGCGGTTGGGAAGACCTGTATAACATACGCGACTATGCCGGAGCCGTGGAGTTCGCGTTGGAACTGGGAAACCGCACGGATCTGGCCGTTTCTCAAAAGCTGCTGACGGACTCGCTGAAAGGGCTGTCATCCACACTGGGAGGGTTGAACAACGTGAACAGGAATGCGGATGACACTTTTGAAACGATCAAGGTGCTCGCTAAGCTCCCCGACAAGAGCGAATTTGAGATGGTCTCTCCAGGCGAACTCGGGATCAAAACCGGCGATAACATAAACATAGCCACGTTTGACGTGGAGGAGGGATGTGTCATGATGCACACGCCCGATCCGAACTGCGGCAACGTGAGTTTCAATATCGGGGATGATGGTAATTTTTACGTTAACATAAACAATTGAGAATATGGCGACAACTAATCTGGGACGGATCATGATGATGTTGAAGGACGAATATGAGAACGCCCGGTCTTATGTGAAACTTGACATCGTGTCCCACCTTGGCGGCGGATATTGCTGCAAGAAACCGTGCATCGGCATTCCGCCGACCAATACGGAATACTGGCTCTGCATAGCCAGACGCGGAGATGACGGGCAGGTGCGCTGGAACGCGCTGACGGCGCAGGAAAAGGAAAGCATCCTGTCGAGCATTGAAACCGACGTGCTAGGATTCACCCACGCTGGAGGATTCCGGGTGACGGACGCGGACGGGAACGTAGTGATAAGCTATGCGGCCGGTAACGGGCTGGATACGGCCATGCTGTCGGACCATATCAAGATTCTGATACGGGAGATAGACGGATGGCTGTCCGTCGGCACTATTTCCGGCACCGCTTTTGACGGGAGGCTGGGCATGGAGCTGGGCGCGAAAGTGAACAGGCTGGACCTTCGCACAATGAAGTTCTCCAATTTTCTGGAAGTGGAGGAAAACGGTCTTTACGTCTGCGATACGGGCGGAAACATAGGCATGAGATATGACGCGGACGGGCTGGACTTCGCTGTCCTGTCGCCTCACGCGAAGGAAGTGCTTGAGTCCGTGGGTATAGGAGGAGTGGAATACGAACGGGCAAGCGATGTGGAATATGATGTTTGATTTTTTTATAATATATATTTATGAGCGGAATAGCGATTGTAATACCGGGAGCGGACTTCTCGGCTAAGAATTTGGGAAAGGTGACATTCCTTGAAGATGTCGCGGTGACAGGAATAACCATCAATGGCGCATTAGCGGCTGAGGGCATGACAAGCCTCTATACAGTCACATACCATCCGGCAAACACCTCGCAGAAGGGATGTGTGTGGAGCGTTGAAAGCGGTTCGGAATATGCTTCGATAGACGCTTCTACCGGAGTGCTTACAATTAAAAGCGGTGCTTCGGCGAACAATGTGGTCATCAGGGTGACATCCACTTATGACAGTGCCGTGACTGTGACAAAGACGGTGACGGTGACTTACAAAGAAACGGTTGACGAGCTGACGGGCATCAGCATCATCGGTGAATCGGAAGTGGGTCTGGACGGCAGTCCGTTCTCTATTTCCTATACCCCTGAAAACACCAGCCGTAAAGACGTGGTCTGGAGTGTCGTCAGCGGAAGCCAGTATGCGTCCATTGATCGGGACGGTTATCTGACGGTGGTTGCGGACGGCTCTGTGACCATAAAGGCAGTTTCAGTCTGCGACAACAGTATCACCGCAACGAAGACGATAACCACGACTTCATTCGTACCGGCTATTTTCCTCAGCATCAACAATGACGAAAGAGGTGTTCTCACCGATATCGTTGTCGCGGATATCTCTAGCGCCGAGATGGAAGTCCTGCTCATGACACGCGATGCAGGCAATTTTGCAATCGGCTCCCGAACTTCGGGTTCAGCCAATGACAGATTCGGTATCATACCGGGCATCACCTTGAAAAGCGGTTACTGGAATGCCCTGTTCGGGAACGCCTCACTAGGAGACGTCAATTTCCCATTATCGAAACCATCTTCAGCAAATATATTCAAGGTAGGCAGAGAAGGAGCTTCCCTAAATGGTACTATGGTACAATATACATCTACTCCCGATATCTCTTCTTCAAACACGGCCCCCTTTGCTATCGGTAATTTCTTTAACAACGGCACAAAATCATGGCATTTCGAAAAGAGGTCCACTAGCGGATCCGCCCGTGTGGCTTATGTCAGGATTAAAGAGAATGGCGTTCTCACACATAATTTAAAACCTTACAAGGACGGCTCCGACTTCGGATTTACAGATATTGTAACCGGCAGGAAATACAGTGCTTCGTCACTGGTAGGCGCATCTTATGTAGAAAATTTATACGCTTCGTGACATGAGTGGACATATAACAAAAATGAAGGACAAGGTAACGGGGGCAGATATCCTTCCCGTTACCGTATTTGATGCGGTGAAAGACAGCAAGGGCACTTCTTTGTCCGTAGTGTTACAGTCAATGCTGGAAAGGCTTTTGCATCTTGTGGATGATGAAGGCTTTTATGTATGTGATGCGGACGGGAACATAGGAATGCGATACGATGCCGACGGTTTGAATGTGGCACAGATGTCTGATGCCATGAATGAACAGGTCTACAGCTATGTCAAGGCACAACAGCAGGATGTCGGGAATGAAATATTTCCGGTGAAAGTGACCGAACTAGCGGAATGGAAATTCTCAAAGAATGCTTCTGGTGATTTTGCGGATGTAACATTGCCGCATAGCTGTAATGCTGCTGACGGACAGAGTGCGAGTTATTACCGGGGCGACACCTACTATAAATATACTCTTACAGTTCCGGTTTCCGGAATAGGCAGCAAGAACTATATCCTGTTGCTGAAGTCGGCCGCACAGGCAGGGTATGTATCCGTCAACGGTACCGTGATATCCGTACACAAAAGTGGATATACACCATTTACCGTTGACCTGACAGGCTCCCTAAAAGCCGGTTCTAATGAGATAATGATAAAATGCAGCAACCAGCTTGATACTACGATGCCTCCAGTTTCCTCAGATTTCAACAAGAACAACGGACTTCACGACCGTGTTTATCTGATTGAGTCTGGAAAACTGCACGCTGATATGGAAAATTACGGCTATGACAAAATGCATGTGTTTCAGAAATCTGTAACAGACGACTGTGCAACCGTTCAGGTGAATACTCGGATTGTCAATGACACCGGAACGGACCGGGTATGCAATGTGCTGATATCCTTGTCTGACTCCGACGGAAGCATAGTGTCAAGGGATATTGAAACTCTCCTTGTTCCGACCACTGGTATGGAATACATGAAAGAAATCACCATAGACAATCCACATTTATGGAACGGGCTGACTGACCCTTATTTGTATACCGTCACTCTTGTAATATCTGCAAATTCTATCGTTTGTGAAAACCTGTCAACAAAAGTAGGCTTGAGATATTATAGAATGGATGCTGGAACAGGATTCTATTTGAACGGGAAAAGTTATCCGCTGCGTGGCGTGGCGCATCACCAGGACCTATACGGGAAAGCAAGCGCACTGACAGAGGCAGATATTGATGCGGATTTTGAATTTATCAAGGAACTGGGATGTAATTTCATCCGTATTGCCCATTATCCGCACAATCAATACACATTCGAGAAGTGTGATGAATTGGGGATAATTGTACAAACTGAAATTCCATGGGTGAACGAATGTGGCGTTAATGCCACGGACGTCTATCTTATGAATATCAAGCGGCAGATGAAGGATATGATCATCCATCACTACAACCATCCAAGTATCGTTTTCTGGGGCATGTGGAACGAGCTCGGCAACACTCATGACAATAATCCCCAGGGAACATTGGATGTGGCAAAAGTAGTGGAATGGACTGAAGAATTATACTTGTATGCAAGGAACCTTGACGCTACCCGTTTTATCGGCATGGCAGATGACAAGCAATATAACAAGCCGGGATGGGACATGCTTGCCGGAGATTATCATGCTGAAAATGTGTATCGTGGATGGTATACGAATCAAAGCATTTCAGGCGCTGATGAAATGAAGGGAGTCATGATGGGTATAAGGAACAGGATGGGATGTACGGCTTTGACCGAGTATGGTTCAGGATGCAATCCTTATTGTCATTCTGAGAAACCTGATACTACCACAAACAAAGGCAGTAATGGCGCACGCCATGATGAAGAGTATGCCAATCTTTTGCATGAGAGTCATTTGAGACAGATTTGTGAAATGGATTTTCTTGTGTTCACATCGGCATGGGTATTGTTTGATTTTGCCGTAGCTGCAAGAAAGGAAGGTTATATGCATTGTACGGATGGAGTAACCACCACGACTGACACTTCGAAGTATTATATCAATGACAAGGGGTTAGTAACTCGCGACCGTGGCCTTAAAAAGGATGCGTTCTATCTGTATAAGGCAAAGTGGAATCAGAAAGAAACGACTGTCTACATAACATCAAGAAGATTCATTTCTCGTCCTTCCTCTGTAATTACGATCAAGGTCTATTCCAACGCTGAAACTCTCAGACTGTATCAGAATGGTGTACTGAAACAGACTTTGACCGGGAGTGGTGAAGCAACGGGAGTCATCTGGACATTCCAAGCCATTCCTTTTGAAAATGTAACTGACACATTTAAAGTGATAGGTTTTGATAAAAATGGTGTTGAATTCCGAGATAATGTTGATTTTAGTGTGAATAAATGAAATAATTGATTATAAATTTTAGTTAAATCGGATTAGTGATACTATTACTGCGATTTAATTATTACATTTACTTAAAAATAAAAATATTATGAAAGCGGCAGACAAGTTACAGCATCTTATATGGAAAACAAAATTATACAAAATTACGCATCCATATTTACATTGGGGATTACGTTATGTGTGCCCTTTCTGCGGTTTCCATTCTTCCGGTTATGCGAAATGCGGCGAGGATTCTGAATTATTCTCCCGTATTCATGTTATCGGAGCAGGTAGAAGGTCTGCCGCTTGTTGGAAATGTAATTGTCGCGACCGTGAACGCCTTTTATACGTTTATCTTAGAGATATAGTTCATGTCTTTGATTCTTCTCGGAAATTTCATATTCTTCACTTTGCCCCAGAACCCCACTTAACGGAAAGACTAAGGACGTTAGCCAATGTCAATTATATATGTGGCGATTTGTTCACCACCGGTTATTCTTATCCTGACTATGTGAGAAATATGAACGTGCTTGATATCCCTTTCAAAGAAAACAGCTTTGATATTGTGCTATGTAATCATGTGCTTGAACACATAGAAAATGATCAAAAGGCCATGCAGGAGCTTTATAAGGTGTTAAAAAAGACTGGAATCGCCATATTACAAGTACCAATAGCTTCAGACCTAGCGCATACTTATGAAAATTCTTCTATAACAGAACCTGAATTACGTATAAAGCATTTCGGACAAAAAGACCATGTACGACTTTATGGCATGGATTATAAAACCAGACTTGAGTCTGTAGGATTCAAAGTAGATATGGTGAATATTGCCGATAGATATCCTAAATATGGATTAAATCCATTTGAAACCCTTTACATATGTCACAAATAAGTAATCCAGTTATCTTTAAATTCACATGATATCATACTAAATTGTATTCAAACATCGTTTGGATACAATTTAAAAATCACAAGAAATAGAGTAATTATCGCATTTCGATTTGTGCTAATAAATGTAATCCTACCGCAAAATGATTTGAAATATCATCTCATTTCGTTTTGCGGTTTATATCAAGGTAGTATCAAGGCGGTATCGGCAACGGTATCAAAGACGGTATCATAATAGGTAAAAATATCGGTAAAAATCGGTAAATACTAGTAAGATTTTGGTAAATATATACTCAATTTTTATATATTATTTATCTATGATTTATCACCTTAATTACTTGATATACAACAAAAAAGGGAGCAACTTATGTTACTCCCTTTCGCGGTGCGTACGGGAATCAACGCAAAACTTCTTATATCTATTTGATATTCACTAAATTAACTCAATAAGACTCGGTGTGAATGTACACTTTAAGCACACAACAACGAGAGCAACCTCAGTTTATCTGATGACAAAGATAGAACATATTTCAAAATAGACAAAAACTTTTTAATGCGTTTTTAACGAGAAGATTATACAGATTTTACGATAAAATTCTACTTAACATGATATTTTTGGTGTACACGTTGTACATAACAGTGTACACACCAATGTTCTATTATAAAAAACAAGTCCCGGCCATTATGGTCGAGACTTGTACCTTGTCGGGGTTATTCATGGCGGTCGCACTATATCTGCCACGGATTTTTATATGGGTCATAATCGCGCTGGAAGGTTGCCATAGCTATTTCGCTAACCGGCTTTTTCTCATCATCCAGCTTGCGTTGAATCTGAGGGTTGATTTTACAGCGGTTTGCATCATGTAACCACTGCATTGTTGCTTCGTAGTCCGTTATACGGGCCGTGCTAACATTATTGGGAGAAATAAGCTTGTGCAGTTCATACAACGCAATTTTTACCATGTGCTTTTTAATATTGGGGTTACGTGGGTCATGGTAACGGAAATTGTAGCCCTCTTTAAGCGTGTCAGCAGTAGGAAGCATGGTCGGAATCCAGACTTTGCCTCCGAACTCAACATATTCGGTCTCCTTGAACTCATAGGCGTATTCCGGGTCATACGAACCGATAAGCCCCCAGTTGTCGGATTCCATAGGGTTTACGGTAAGGTCAATATTTTCAATGTTGAGAAGAGCAAAGAACTGACCGTCCCATTCCGCAACCGACCAGAGTTCATATTCCACATTCGGCTCCCAGAGAGTGGTTTCAATCTGCTCCCATGCGTTAATACCAGGTATGCGAATATCCTCGTAATCGAAACCGTTATGTTCCAGACACTCATATACGGTTCCTGAAAAATACACCAAGTCTCCGGGATGATAATTGAGAAGCTGGGAGTAAGCCATGATGTTTCCCTTATCCAATCGTTCTATCTCTTCACAGACTCTCCAGTATTCTATGAGTGCCGGAGTCTTTATACCGTTGATTGAGCGCAAGGCTTCTACAATCTTACCGTCGTGGTAGAAGTGTACTCCGACCGGGTAAGTGATTCGCGGATTGTATTCCTTGAGATTCTTACCCACTTCCAACGCCTTTTCAACCTCATAATTGTCGGTAAGATATTCCACGATAGAAGCTTCTGCGGCTTCCTCTGCCTGATTCACACGGATTTGTTGACCACGGATAAGCTGGTCGAATAACTCATCCGAAATCTGGCTCATATAGTCTTCGTTATTGAGAAATCTCTGATACATAATCAATCATTTTAGTATTCAAACGAACCGTAGATTGGTGTGCCGCTAAAAGTGGTAATGCCTGAGCTTCCTGTTGCGTTGAACTTTCTCCAGGGTTCATTTAAGAATAGTACCAAGAGATAGTCCAAGGTGTCAGAAAAGTGCCCGTATTTCTCGTATTTTATGCCAAGCTTTGCATCCATCACTTTCGCTTTGGATTTAGAACCATCCATTTCCTTACGCTGGTTGATTAAGTCTTCTATCAGTTTACGACATTTGAGGTCAATTTTAATAGTCCAACCCTGATAGCCATCAAATATATTGTTTACGAACTCCAAGCGTGTGATTTGTGACGGTTGTTTACTTAGAAGTTTCTTGTGGGGGCGAAGTTGAGGGCTGTTTAGAATCGACAGAAGTATTGTGTAATTGTTCACACCGTCTTCCGTCATTGTAGTCCGAGATAGTCCGGCTGGATCTCCGGTTACTACCACACCGCCGGTATGCCCCATTGCCAATAGTTTGTTCTTTATTTTTTCGGCAAACTTAGGGGTGTTATTTTCCTTATCTTCCGGTCTTCCAAGAATCTCCTCCAAAATATACACTATTTTGTTCTCATAATCAATCTGCGCCATCAGACAACTCATGTATGGAGCCACGTTGAAGTCGAAGCTAAGAATCAGTGGCTTCAAAGGATCGTACTTGGAGTCTTTCAATCCGTCAACCAAATGCTTTGAACCATCAAACTTCCAATAACAAGCAGCATCATTTACATCTACATACAACCAGTTACCGAAAAGAAGTCTTTCTCTGACACTTGGATCTGAAATCTTGTATAAGGCTGAAACATACGCGTTAACAAATTCCTTGTCAGGATTATCATAAACGCTGAATGGAATATACATTTCATTCGGACGACATACAACAGGCTCTGCATTTTCATCGAGGACAAAACGGTCTCTAACCCAACCGAGGCATGGATTAGTAGACATCAGCATTTTGGGAACCTTAGTAGTATCTGCGATTTTCCAACGAATACGGGAGAAAAGCACATCAACACCACGCTGATCAACCTCTCCGACCTCATCAACAAAAGCGCCGCTAAATTCTGATGAACCAAAACGGAGGTAGTCTGGATCTGAGGGGCTATATGCCATTTCTTTCATAATAATTTTGGAGCCGTTCCAAAATATCATCTCTCCAGAAAGGTTGTTGATTTTATAGTGAACTTGTTCTTCAAGCCCCCATGATTTTGCAACAGCTTGTATAGTATTCCATGTTGATTCACGGAGGCTTTTGAGTGTTTTGCGAGCAACAACCATACGCATATCAGGCCAACGAAGGCAAGAACTGATTAGCCAGCAAGAACCCAAATAGCTCTTTCCCCCGCCAGCGGCTCCACCACAAAGAATCATTTGCGGTATATTGTTATTTCCACATTTGTCACATACAGATGAATAGACTGGATTACCATTTCTGTCAATTCCGGTCTTCACTTGTATTACACGACCTCCACATTCAGGACATTCTGGCTGAAGATTTTTCCATACTTCATACTGCCTTGGAGATGGCGCGAAGTCAATCTTCAGATTGTTTGGCGCTTTCAGTCCTGGTACCATTCTTTTGGAAAATAAAAGGGTTGACTAATTCATTATATTTCTTCTGGTCGATGTAGAAACGACGCTTATGGATTCCGTCATCCCAGATTGTCAAATAACCTGCTTCCACAAGTTCTATAATCAGATTACGGCATGTACCATAATTGCACTGACCGTATTTCTCTGCTATTTTGTAGTAGGTATCGTTAGTCCATACTTGATATTGGCTCCTGAACCATATAAGGAAACCAATAGCTTTTCCACGAGTTTTGTTATCGATCACTTTCTTCATAAAATATTGTCTTTATGAAGAATAGTCCTGCTAAATCTTTAAGAGGTTAAAATTTTTTAGACACACATAAAAAATGAAGCACACCCAATTTCTCATCGGATGCGCTTCGGAAGTGCTGGATATAAAAGGAATCAAGAAAAATTATGCCTTTGCCTGTGCAGCATCGTATATCTTTTCTACTGTGTCCCAAAGATAATCCGGAGCTGGAGTGTCTGAGAGTTTTTCGCAAGCATTTTTCAGATATTCCAACTCTTGTGCAGTGAAATCCACAACCAAAGGGTTTTCGCGGTCTGCGTTAATGTCCCAAGTAGTGCGTTTGTTTTCCGCATCTTCCTTGATGTTGTATTTTTCAACATCACCCTTAGTAATGCCTACCTTCTTGATGATAGAACGTTTCAGGTTGTAATCCATGAATGAGTTCTCCGATGGGAGAATTGACGGGATTGAGATTCTGTCGATAATGTGCAATTCCATATTCATATAATTATTAAAGTGATTTGATATACTTTTCAATAGCTGCTACATGAAGGTCAACAAAATCTTGCTTACCCTTTTCAGATAGAAGATAATCACACTCTTCTTTGCAGTCCATAAAACCGTTTTCAGTCAATACAGCCGGACAAGAGGTGTTTTTGAGAATACCTATATCACTCTTTGTCCAACTCCATGTCCAATATTTGCACGAAGGGATTGAACGGTTTCCCGTCATCTTACGTGATATGCTTTCATCAGTAAATATTTCAGCAAGCTTCTTTGAGTTTGATGAAGCGTTCTTGGAAACGAAAACGCTGAAACCCTTTGCAGTGCCCCACGAGCCATTTCCTGAAGCGTTATTATGGATTGACACCAATATTACATTTTTTGGTCCTACTTGTTTGCAAATGGCATTTACACGATTACACCGTGTAGAAATGGAAATATCTTCTACTTCCGGTACAACACGCTGTACATCGTAGCCATTGGATTTGAGATTAGCTTCCAAGCGTTGTGCTATATCACGAGCCCACTCATATTCCTTCAGTCTTCCATCAGGAGACTTCTTGCCTGGAGTGTTTATGCCATGCCCTGCGTCGATTAGAATTTTCATATACTTGAAATTTGTTTATTTAAGAATAGCCTTTCAGTATCGCAATTGGGTGATATTTACCATGACAAAATATGATATGATATACCGATTCCGATATAAGGTTCTATTTTACTTGGGGCAATTCCTATACCGGCTTGTAATCCCAGCCCCCAACGTTTTTGTTTATACCTAATCTTTGTATTGGTTATGGTATTTGTTATAGTGGTTGTTGGTTGAAATATTCTGATGCTGTCTAAAGTCGGCATATACCCACTTACCCATGCTTTATAAGTGGAGTCTTTATAAACTTTTTGAGTGATCGGCAAAATGACTGTGGTGCTGTCAGAAAAAAGCGTATCAGTATGGTGTGCTCTAATTGTGTCATATATTGGTACCTTTACTGTTTTATATCGAATAACAACACTGTCTTTCGGTATTGGCATGTCAATAAAAATCGGTATTGTATCATACACCGTTTCATTTGTCTTTTCAGAACTATTTTCTACATTATTTCTCTGACAGCTATGATAAAAGAAAACGATACCCAATATCACCGTAATAGTAGCTAAACAACCACTTATAAATGAGTTGATTTTCATATACCAATTGAATTATAAGGAATATACCATTCTTGCTCTCCAAGATATTTTGTTTGAAGCTCCACCCAGCATCCTTTAATACCATTAGAATCTCCTTTCACTTCAATTATTGTCGCGGTTAATCCTACGAGCTTTTCCAACTTTGTTTCCGACAAAGCGAAAGATGGAAGAATAATGATTTTATCTCCGGATTTCATATTGTCTCTAATTTACATTTTAAACTCTGGTAGCAGATATTGAATTGTCATTGCTGCCTCATGAAGAACCTGTCTTGCTTTTTCTTCTTCAACATCAATTGGATGTAAAAATTCACAGCATATACTTCCGACCCAATCATAACGATTATCATTAAGTCTTTTGATAATGACGGATTGACATCCATGACTTGAAATGATAGCTTTTGCATATTTGTCCTCTACCTGTTCATCGATGTCAGTTATAAACATAAATAAGTTCCTTACAAGCTCTCCGCTGAATTTTGCGATTTCTGAAATATGCAGGTTTTGTAAATGAGGTTTCATTGGTTCAATTCCCTTACGCTTTACCTCATAATAAATGGATATAAGGCTTTCGTTTCCAAGAGGATGCGGTTGAATGATGTAAACGCGATCTGCATTCAATTCATGAAGAATACTCCACAACCCTTCATAGACGAGAGCAGAATTATCAGCTCGACGAATACTTTTGGCTTCCTCATCTTTTTTGAACTGTTCAATTTTTAAATCTGTGAGCTTATTTTTGCTATATTGGTTGTAAGAAAACCAAGCCGCAATGATTGTGCCTATTGCACTGATGATTGCTGGTAAATATTCTATCATACTATTCTTTTTTATCAGATTGTTCCGGCATGATGACATTGAACGTGATGCCGCCATCACCAGCACCATCAATATTGATTTTACTAACGTGAGCTTCCTTAACAGGATATAAATCCATAAGTGCTTTAGAAGCGTTTACCGCAACACTTCGTAAAGCTGCTGGAGACTGTAATACGCCTTTACGATCTCTATATTCCGCATTGGAACACTCCTGTATGATGCTAATAAGGTTCTCTCGGAGAAAAGTTTTCATATATTTAGCCTCCTCATACGGAAGCTCGTCGAGAGATTTTAAATATTCTTGAATCTCAGGACGAGCTAACATACGAGTAGCATGGCCTTTTGCCCTATTTGTTTTGTCATTAAATACCTCCTGATAACATCTTGCAGCGTTGCCACCATAAGGCGCCTCTCCGTTTGCATAGAGATCGCAGAAAAGTATTTCTTGGTCAGTGAGTTTATTATTATTTTCCATATAACGCTAATTCGTTAATGCCGAGCTATAAACATAGCCCGTGCTCATTAACGAATAGTCGTTTTTTACTCTGATGGTTCATTCTTGCTAAGCAATTTATCCATGATTATGTCACGGAATAGCTGGGCGATACCACCGCAAGCAGCTTCGACGTCTTCCACCGACTTCAAATATTGCATATTAAAGTTAATTTGGAGGTCATAGCCGGATATGTGAACCAGCACTTGTTTGGTGTCCGCGTTGATGACTTCACGAATGATACGGTCTGAAATAGACTTAAACTGTACTATGGGTTCATCTACATGAGAATAAGTCCCTTCTTGTTGCTGTTCTGACATGATTGATTATATTTTGAAATGTTTACGGGATTTTTCTGCTTTTGAAATTGCCAGGCTTTCACCTTCATATTCACCACCAATGCTTCTCATACGCTGAGTGAGAACTGCGGCAACATTGGTGGTTGCAGATACGTCGGCATCCGCATCGTGAGCATCGTCAAGTTCAATACCCAGATTTTCGCACATGATTTCTAACTTGTACGAATTGACGTTAGGTAAATGACACAACGCAAGCTGTCCGAGCACTATCGTGTCCACATAGAGCGGATGCCAGTTTCCATAAAAATCTTCATCACCACGAAGCACTTTTTTCAGTTCATTCATCAATCCGGCATACTCGAACATTTGACAGAGAAATCCTTCGTCAAAAGCAATATGCTGACCAATCAGGAACGGCTTCATGTTTTTGGAACATTTAGGTGTATTGTCTATCATAAACTGAAGAACTTCCTGCGCTACGATTTCAATAGGTTTGCCGTAAGACTCCAGCATATCCATAGTAATCGCGGAGTATTCCAGAGCCTTGGTTTCATAATCCATCGATACGGCATCGTCACTCTCATATTTAGATTTCAATGTTTTCCGTTTTTTTGTAGCTCCGGCCACTTCCTTTCGATTATAAGGAGCGATATAGCTCTGATACGAACCAATCTTTTCAAACGTGTCAAGTCTGGTGGCGTGTACTGCAATCTGCGTACAAGCTGAAGTTTGGCATTTCAGACCGCCAGTTTCAAAGTCTAAAGTAAATGCCACTAATACCGGGGTTTCTTCTTTTGGTGCTGCCATATTCTTATTGTTTTTGAATTATACATTGTGCTGTTAAATAAAGGGAGGCTCTAAACTCTTCCATTGAGCCATTGTTGTTGATTACGTAATCATATACCTCGTCTGGGATGTGTATGCGCTCATTGTCTCGTTCCTTCCGTTTTTCATCAATTCCTTCAAGATTGTTACGCTTGATTTTGATTGTAATTAATCTAAATGGGAAAGGCGAAGATTGTTTGCTTTGTAAATCTACAAGTCCTTTCTCATCAATCACATAAATACTTGGGAAAAGCGTCTGGAACTGGTTCCATTCTGTCCAGTATTCATAGCCTCCAAATTGGGTATATGCACACATCCTGCTTTTAGGCGGTATTTGATTTGGCTTTACAAACCAATGGTCTTTACCATTTATTTCGCCTTTACGCATAGGGCGTGTAGTGTATGATGCAATGGCAATCCAACCAAAATGTTTCTGAAGCATCATAGAAGCGGTAGTTTTACCACTCCCAGATGCACCTACAATGCAAATAATTAACGGTTTCATATTATTTCAATAAAGTTATTGCGTGTCAACTGAAGATTATTATGTCCTACATACTCACTGTATTTGACCGTAGCCATACAGATTATCAATTTGTTTTTAGCATCAACAAGCAAAGCGCGAGCATTCCGGTACTCTTCAGGCCATATTACCAGCTCTGCCATATCATTGTTCTGCTGAAGTGTAATCTTGCAGAACACTTCTTGTTCACCTGTTTTTTTGCTTGTGAATTTCTTTTCTTCTATTTCTACTATCGTGGCGGCAATAGCGGCTTTGCGTCCATCCTTGTCATCACTCAATGTATCTTTCAGAGTTGTATAGGCTGCACGTCCGCGAATCTGTTCTTTAATTTCGCTGTTGTCATAAATTCGCTTGTAGTCAATCGCTCCAAGACCAGACACTTTGATTTGTTGCTGAGACCAGAAATAATGCTTCCTAATCAAGTCTTCCGGGAAATCTTTAGATTTGATTTCAAAGCCAAGAGTCTCAGCTGCTTTTTCTACAATTGCATATCTTTCCACTACCGACAAAGCATTTTCAACATGGTCAAAACAACCGGCAAGAATTAGATTGAGCACATGGCGTGCATTAACTGGGCAACGCTTAATTTCGTCCTCATCATCCGGGTCATCCCAATACTGGTACTTCTTCAACTTGTATTTGAAGATGCGCTCAATGAAGTTGATAATACTTGTGAACTGCCCATTCTTGTTACGCTCATTGATAATCCAGTCAACAGCTTTTGTACCTACCATCTTGATACGAGAGAGCGACCAGAATATCTGATTGTTCTCATAGTCGGTATAGAAATTCATTGCGCTCTTATTAATGTCAGGCGACACTACTTTAGCATTGCTACAAGCCTCCATTTCAGACATTATAGGAATAAGTTCCTTATCATCAGCCCATTCCAAAGCAACAGTGTAGAAAGCTGTTGGGTACTGAGCTTTGAGATAAGCCCCTATGTAAGATGTAACAGCATAGGCTGTCGCATGTGATTTGTTAAATAGGTAGGAGCCGCAAGCTTCAATTTGCTGCCAAATAGATATAGCATCTTCGATAGGACATCCGTTTTTCTTTGCTCCTTTAAGGAATTTTTCACGCATAGCCTGAATCTTATCGGTCTTCTTTTTTGAAATGAATTTAACCAGTTTCACACCTTCTCCCAATGAAAAGCCACCGACTTCGCGAGCTATCTGAGCGACTTGTTCCTGGTAGGTAATCAATCCAAAAGTATCATTCAAAGCATTGTATGTACCCCATAGGTAGGTTGGGGCCACTAAACCTTTCTTACGATCTATATAAGCTTCAGTTGAGCCGTTTTCCAGTGTTGCTGGACGATACAGCGCATTGGCAGCGATTAAGTCGTGAATACATGTCGGCTGCATTTCAATCAGAAACTTTGTCATGCCACGTGATGAGAGCTGGAACACGTTCTGTGTAAATCCTTGGCGTAGTAATTCGTATGATCGCTCATCAGATAAATCACTTTCTACAACTCCTTCCATTGTCAGACCGGCCCCATAATGTTCGTTTACCAAATCGAAAGTTTGATGTAATTTTGAGAGTTCCTTTGTTGCCAGACAATCGTTTTTTAGAAGTCCGAGTTCATCCAAATCATAACCGCTGTTTTCACTCACAAGAATATCATCAACCTTTTTAATCGGCACAAAGTCAAAGCATTCAACGTCCTCTCCGTCCATTTCGTCAGGTGTCACAAGAAGTGCAGACGCGTGGACTGAGCTTGAACGAGGCTGAAACATTAGAGTACGGATGTCCTCGAATAATTGTGGATAGTCATGAACAAACTTTGCGATCTTGCGATTTGTAGCAGCCAATTTAAATATTTCTGTATAGTCCGCTGAATCATCTTCAATAATTGCCGTTAAATAATTCACCAATGACGGACTGATACGCATAGTTCTGGCTACATCTTTGATAACCGCTTTTGCTTTTAAAGTTGTAAATGTTCCAGCTGAGAACACACGTTGTTTTCCATTGTGGTTGTAACGGCGCTCAATATATTCTTTTACATCTTGTCGGCGATTGCTTTCAAAATCGTTGTCCACATCAGGGAGTGAACCATGCTCCAATTTAACATAACCAGAGTCCACGAAGCAGTCCAGCACTTTAACTGGACGCTTCGTATTGTGTTCTTGTATTTTAGTTATTCTCATAGCACATGCTTCTACAAATAGAACGGTAAACATCAAGATTAAACTTATTTCCATTATTTTGGCAGATGGCATTAAATGTCATCAGTTCCTTGTCCTTTATGATAGCTTTACTGTTTATGAAAAAATCAGTTATAATGCCATTCATTGAAGTGCATCGACTGAGTGCAACGTAAAGCATACCTGGAGCAAAAGCATAAGGACAATGGATAACTATATTATCGAATGTCAATCCCTGACTCTTGTGAATGGTAATTGCCCATCCAAGGGTTAACGGGAACTGCCTACAACTTCCTTTTTCTATCGTTTCAATGTTATTGCCATTAACCTTGTATTCCCTGTCAATCCATGTATAAGGTTCTACAATCACCTCATGTCCGGCATCCAGCATAACTCCTATTTTGGTTGCGCTTATCCAACTTACCGTACCCATAGATCCATTGTAGAACCCTTGTTGGTTATCATTTACAAGCGTCATTACACGTGCCCCGACACGCAATCTCAAATTCAAGTCGCACGGTGCGTTCTTAGGATTAAATGCGTCTTTGAACTCTGCTGGAAATACATGAGACACTTCTCCAATCATTTGGTTGTTGATTTTATCTGCATCACGGCGTAAAGAGCAAATATGTATTGCGTGCGTAGTAAAATCTTTGCTTTCACGGTTATCACGCAATTCGCTGAGGTCAGCAATGTCCATAGGAAGAAGCTGATATTCTCGTATGCGATTCAACATATTGACAAACCGCTCATCTTTTTGCCTAAATACCTTGGTAAGTTCTATTATATGGAAGCCAACTTCTCTCAAAGCGTGAGAATGAAAGAAGTAATTACCACGATACCACTGGTGAAGAATAATCTCTTCATTCTTTTTTATCACTGGAGGCAACTGGAACAAGTCTCCAAATAATATTATCTGCACCCCGCCAAAAGGTAATTCGTTCATCCGATACAACCGCAACTTACGGTCCACATAATCCAAAACGTCTGGACGAACCATACTTGCTTCATCAATGATGAGGGTATCAAGTTTCTCAAACAACGCAAATTTATCCTGATACAATTTACCTTTGATTGGTGTGTTGGGTCCTTGCAGATCAAATGGGATTCCAAACAAACTATGTAACGTAACACCACCTGCATTGATAGCTGCTATCCCGGTTGAAGCGGCCACGATAATGTTTTTATGGGTGTTTTCAACTATGTACTTCAGGAATGTAGTCTTTCCTGTTCCAGCCTTTCCTGTAATAAAAAGACTGTCAGTCGTTTCTTCTATTATTTGAAACGCACGGCTCATTTCGTCTGTCAGTTCCATAATTATAACTCGTTGATTGTAAAAAGAATGTCTTTATTGTCAAAGATTATGTCGTCACCTTCTTGCAGTTCGTCTGCATAAACCTGAATAGGCTCTTCTTCGCCTTCTCGCTGAACCATCAACTCAGCATCTAAATCAACCATAATAGATTTACCATTATCCAATGTCAGTTCAAAATAATGATTAGAATCAATGTCATTACCGATAATGGTAGTATCTGACGGAGCAAGTCCAGCGCGTTCAGGTAGCAAGAAACGCTCAAATATGAGATTGTATTTTATAGGATCGATAAGCGTAATTCCAAGCAAATAAAGTAAAAGGGAACCAGCTGCCGAACCACGCCCACAACCTACAAAAATATTATTCTTACGAGCCCAGTTACAAGTGTCATACTGTACGAGAAGGTAATCAACATTATCGGTAGATTCAATAATGTACTTCTCATATTCCATTTGTTTCCGGTATTGCTCTATCTTATCTTTAGGTGCCAAACGCTGAAGTCCCTCTTCCAAGAGTTGATTGAACATATTGTGGGTGGTGCCATATTTCTCCAGTTCTTCCGGAGTCATATCGTATTTCGGCATATAGTTTCTGGTAGTGTCCATACGTCCTTTAGCATTATTTGCAATGGCAAACGTATTTTCTGCACACTCACGAAACAGTTCTTCTATATTCCAGTCTTCTCCAAACAAAGCCTCAAACAAAGCGTAATGCTCATCGGCATCCTTAAAATACTGATCGTTACTCTGCTCGTGTGCGGCTCCCTCTGCTACTTTGTTAAGGATGATTTTGTTTTTGGCATCATCAGCATCAAGATAATATGCGTCACTCAACAGAACTGGGCGGGGCATACTCAAATTATCATACCATTCATGGAAGTATTTCTTAGTGGCTTCCAATACTTTAATATCAATCCGTTCAGCTTTATACTCTGATAAATCAACTTGATAGTAGATATTATCAAAAGCTTTCGTCAAAGTGGCGACCACGCTCTCATTTTCTACAAATGAAGTCGGAGCATATTTGTCAAGCACGAGTACATTTCCTTCAGCTCGGTTCAAAAGCTCGGAAATGTCAATAGTCTTGTTCTCTACATTATCGACCATAATAGCTTTCTGAATCCGAAGTAAATTGCGAAATCCGCGTTGTGTTTGAACGTACACTTTCGCACCAAAACTGAAGCCTTCAGCCTCTACTGTAAGGGAGTAACCGAATACCGGTTTAATTCCAGCTGCATCGCACTCTTTTTGAAAGACAAAACAAGCAGCCATAGTATTGTAATCACACACCCCAAGTGCAGTATGCCCAAGATATTTTGCTTTACTAATCCATTCTTCTGGCATGAAGCTACCATTTAGAAGTTCAAATGGAGTATGCACTCCGAGATTTACAAATGGGATGTCATGTTTCAACGGCGTTCGCTCACCAACATATTTCAAAATGTTTAGCTTGAAATCTTGCTTCAGGTTATGGTAGTAGAAGTTATCACCAAACTTAAAAATAATGTTTTCAATACCATCATTCAACAATTCTTCCGGGCGTACCAAACTATTGAAAATAAAGTTACCGTCCACATCTTTACGAAATATTGAATTGTAAGTTGAACGCTGAGTGTCCTGAAAATAAGCCTTTCCGAACCCAGGAATATCAATTACATCAGAATCAACTTTGGAATATTGGATTTTATTTCGCTCCATCCATTCATACAACTCTATTATTTTATCAGATTTTGCCATCTACGTTGCTCAGTTTATATTCGATTGGAGTAAATAAAGATTCTGAGAAGGTATCATAGATTGACCAAAAATCACTTTCGTCCCAGTCCTTGCCTTCACCTACGAGTTTTGCAATCATTACATTATCAAAATACTCGTTCAATTTATCTGCGGCTACGTTAATTGCGTCTGAAGCATCAGTGTCATAGCCTATAATAATGTCACGCACTCCTTTGCTTTGCAGCTTATAAATCTGGGTGTCACTAATTTTCTTTCCAAATGTACATACAGCCACAATCCGATGATTATCATACAAATCAAGTTTACGAGTAAGGGCTATTACATCGAAAATGCCCTCTACCAATATTACAGTGTCAGTCTCGTCTTCAATAACAGAATCATAATTGTACAAAAGCTTCACAAAATCATTTTCAATGCTGTTGTTGTAGCGACGAATTTGATATTTACTGTTGCGTTTAGCCTTATCGTTATATTCATCAATATCACTTTTGCTCCAAACGTGTCTGGAAACATACCCTACAATATCTCCTTCATCATAGATGGGGAACACTACATAATCGTCGAATTTAAAATTCAACCCACGAGTAGTCCCTACTGGGAAATAGGCATAATCATCGGGCGTAAAGCCACGAGATTTCAAATATGGATTTTTAAAGCATCGCTTCCAAGACTCCGGCATTTCTACAATTGTCAACTCATCGTCAATCTCGTCCTCTTCCAGGCTGAAGAACTCTGGCACTTCAACTGGAGAGAATTTTACGGTATCTCTAATTTGCAAATCAGCACGGCCTATTTCTTCGACAAATCGGTTAACATCTTTACAAGTTCTACCACAAGAAAAGCAATGAGCCATTCCGAACACTTTCCCATTCTTTTCGGGGCCAACGTAGATGCCAAGCTTGCCACCGGTCTTGCCACACCATATACATTCTGGCACAATCAAATTTTTTCGACCTCCGTCCAGTCTTGCATGAAGCTCCGCTTGCAGCTCTCGTACCAAGTATTCTTTGTCTTCCTTACTTATATACATAAACACCTCCGTATGTTTTAAAGATTGGCAGTCCTCTGGCGGTCAAAGAATCTCTCATGGTCATAATCAGTAGCAATCTTAATCGTATCTCCTTTAGGGAAAAATCGACTTTTTGCCACATGGATTCGCATTGTTTTCTCTCGTCGCTCATTAGCTGATTGATTTAATGTGATCAAGTGAGTAAGGGGCTGAGCGATTCCCTTTGCTTCCGAAGAAGAATACTCTGTGAGCACATTCTTCTCGTCATTTACCCAGTCTGGGTTCTCAATACGAGCCTGATATGTCACTACCACCCACACTTCTTCTTCACTGGCAATATCTTTTAAGTCATTGGCAACAGCAATACGTTTCAAACGCTCACCGCTATCACCATACTTGCGACCCGATGAATCGGTCAGCAAGTCCATAGAATCAATAAGGATAATGTCCGGTTTGACGCTATAGTTTTTCCGAAACTCCGCAATCGCTTCTTTGATATTGATAGTAGAGACATGCTGATTGAATTTAGGATAACTCCTTACATACAATTTGCCGGAAATGTCCTCAATCTCTTTAGCAAAAGCGTCCATATCTTTGTCCTTGATGAATCCCTTTTCATAACTGTAGGCATTACAAGCTACAAGTGCTGCCGAATAAGCATTTTCCACTTCTTCTCGGCTTCCTTCTAACTGGAAGTGAAGAACATTGAATCCATCAATACAAGCCTGAGAGCCTATCCACCGAGCAGCATGACTCTTACCTACACCAGTTGGAGCTAAAATACAAGAGAGCTGACCACGTAAATCTCTATCCTGATTCAAGTTATCCAGCTCATCGATATAAAAACGTGTGATAGCTCGTATGGAACCACGAGCGTTATTTTTTGCACGGTTTTGAATATGGCGTGTAGTAAAGGTATCAATCACATCAGTGTAAGTTGATTCTGTCAAAGAAAAAGTTCGTGTCCAGTCCACGTGCTTAGCAAGTAATTGCTGGGCATTCTCCAGTCCTTCACGGTTATATACTTCGCCAACTTTCTTGTATGTTTTCTGAAATTCGACACGCTTCAGATATTCTTCAAGCAAGCCAAGACATTCGTCGGTGGCAAATGCTTCACCATTGTCATAGGCTTCTTTCCAGAACCTTAGCGCACCGTTTTTCCCGGTAAGTTTCTGCTGAATGATAGAGTAATTAGGAACTCGTCTGTATTCTCTATAATAGTCCTTAAAAGCTTTGAGGACGGCTGCTGTATTACGGTCTGGAAGATGCTCTTCTTCCAAATGTTCGCATACCATCGAAAGAATATAACTGTCCTCAATACAAGTGATAAATAAATCTTCGATGAAAGCTTCCGAAAGGACGTTTGTTTTATTATTTGCTGACATATTCTATTCTTAATCGGAAGATTTCCGGATATTTTTTTTGAGTTTCTATTTTACATTTTGTTACAAAGTTGCACTCTGAACACGCTGTTGATAGCGGCGACCATCCCAGTGTAGATGTTTGGCATACTACAAAGCCAACTTCTCTATTAAGAAGTCTTTGCTTGGTTCCTTCTTCACTGGGAACAAAAATATATTTTGCCTTGGGGTGCTCGCTACGATCAACAATCATGCTGAGTAAAGATGAACGACTCAAACCTTCAGATTCCAGCCATTTGTTTTCAAAATACACTCGACCTTTATCTGAGTTAAACCGTTCCATAGACTTCGGTCCAAACACTTGATTTAACTTCCAGTTAGAACCTCTATCTTTAAATGCGTGAGATGAGCACACCACATAATCAACTATCCTTTGTGCAGTAAGCACGCCAAATTTCTTTTCAATACGCTGAAGAGCTGTGCGCATAATCCTTATCGGTTCGCCGCCTTGCGGAAACCGATAATTTGGATGTATGAGCTTAACCACAATCTCATGGAACATTTTCAGCGTTTGTTTGATGAGGTATTCGTTGACCATCTCTGTTAATGTTATTTTTTAGGTGTTGTCTTGCCAATCGTAATCGGCTTTTAATCGTCTCTATATTTGGAGTCTTTAATGACCCTTTAATATATTCTATCTCAGCAATTTCTTTGAGAGAATAACCCGCTTCCTGGAGTATCAGCGCATCACGATGGCGTGGCTTCAGCTCTTCCAACACTTCTATAATGTCAGAGTTATAATATTCATGCCAGTTATCTACGCCTAATATATTTCCACTTACGTGATCATCGTCCAATATTTCATCTTTGTAATCTTCAATATCATAGTCGTCATTTTTATTATTATGGGCTTGTCGCTGTCGCTCACATGCCCAAACTTGATGTTTTACACAAGTATGAATCCAAGCTTTAATTGGTCTGCTGGTATCATAGGTCTCGATTCTTCGATAGAAGTTAACCAGCACCTCAGAATAGTTCTCTTCAACGTTTTGCGGACTCCAGCTATAATCTTTACATAGCTTAAAAATCATGTTGGTGTATGGCATAACGTATTTATTGAAGAGAGCTGTTCTGTGGGCTATTACTTCTGGGAGACAATCGACATCTACTTGTTGTGCTGTAGAGTGTATTTTTGTTCCCATGCGAGCGACACATTAGCATTAAACAAATCTGCTATACGTGTCCCAAGACAATGGGTAACGCAATACAAACGCCACTCAGCCTCATGTCTTATGAACTCAGCTCGAACCGTACCGTTGGAGGGTTTGGGTTTTGAATCCAATAATTGAAAAAACTCTTTGAGGTGCTTGTTCAGAACCTTTTTATGCTTTTTCCCTTCCTTTTTTAATGCGTCATTGTAAACTGTCTTTTGCATGATTAGAGGTTAAAACGCTTGATATAACAGAAGAATATGTGGATTGCGTCGGCCTCATTATCATCGCCGGGCTCAATTTGCCATCTGAGTTTACAAAACTCAATCATCTTTGCCTTCGTTGCCTTTCCATCACCAGTAGCAAACTTTTTTAATGATGCCGGATTGATGAAATGAGGCTCTGGCAGATCGAGGGTGTCACACACCTCAAATAAAATTCCACGAAACTCCGAAAGTTTACGTGTGTCGGTGAAATGATTGTTCACACTGACATCTTCAGCCACGATCTGCTTTATTCCGTTGCGTTGAATGAAATCAATCAATGTATCACGGAAAGCCTTATGCTGCTTGTTATTGTTCCGGCGCATGGATTCTGTAAAATCCCATGTGCCACGTTCATTCAAACAGAAGAAGCCTGTATGGGTTGCAATGTCAAGCGCTGCCACTTCATTTCGAGTAATTTTCTCAGTTGTTGTTTGTCGTTTCATAAATTGAGGAAACCCCATTACTTTTTGTTACAGTAATTTTGTTGGGATAGCCCTCGTTGGTCAAGCCATGACTAACCACTAATGAAGTGATTTGCGTTTGGTTGAGAGCCTTAAACACGCTGGCAAGACCTTGTTCGTCTGCACTGTCTAAAACTTCATCCGCAATAAGAAGGTCAAGTCCCTTCCCATCTTCGCAATTCAGATTCGTCAATTGATTCATGCTCAGGATGCTTGCTAATTCAACTCGAACCCGTTCTCCAGCTGAGAACTTCTCAAATGAACCGCAATCAACCCCGTCTCTCAGCAATGAGACAGAAATTTTGTCGCGTACTTTGCCGGATTTCAAAATGGTATATCCAGAAAGGGCAACTCGTATATCGCTACCAATCGTCTCCAGAAATTCATTTGTAATCTGGGAAATGGCATTGATTTTTGTGTTAGCAAGGTACGTTTTAAACTCAATAAAATGTGTCTCTTGAGCTTTCAATTTATTCAGCCTTTCTTCTACCTCATTCTTAGCTTCTATGGCTTTTTGTAGAGCTTGCTGATACTCTGATTGGCTCTTCTTTAATGATGTGAGAACATCTTCTTCTGAAGCGCTCTTAGCATCTTCAATTGCCTTTTTATACGAGGCAATAGAGCCTTTCATTGTATTTACATCCTCTTCCAAAGATTTGATTTGGTTTTCGCGACGTTTATATGCGTTATCAATGATTTCAAATACTTCGTCGAAAATGAGCTTACGGATTTTCGACAATTTGTCTTGTACAGAAGTAAGCTGAAAGTTTGCACTTGCTACTTTGGTTTCTTGTTGAGCATAGGTTAGCTGTGCGAGTTTCAGCGTTTGTTCTGCTGCATCAGAATCCTGTTGGATATTACGACGTTCATTGTCCAGAGTCGTTTCTATTTCACGCTGATTTTTACCGTCTGCTATCGTCTTTTCGTACTCTTTGTTGTTAGCAATGAGGTCTTTGCCAATCTGTACAATAGCGTCTTTGACAGCTTTTAGACTTTTACGGGCTTCGGTGATGTCAAGCTGTGCATTGAGGGTAAACTCATGCTTACATTTAGGACATTGGATGACACCGGCTAACTGGTTTTCAAGAGAGGTAGCTTCACGCTTTTTAATGCGCTCATCCTCATTTAGGGCATCTGTCTTATTTTGCAGACGCTTCACCGCTTTGGCCAATTTCTCTAAGCGCTGGGCACATTCAATACGATTAGTTTCATTCTTTTCAGATTGAACTTTGAGCTGAGCACAAGCCTCTGCATAATCTGTTTGAGCCTGTGTCAGCAAGTTGCGCAGTTCTTTAGCCTTTACTGCTGCCTCCTTTGCATTTTGAGATGCAGTATCAATCTGGGTGCTGAGTACGGTCATTTCGTGAGCATAATCCGTGGTAAGAGCTAAATCATTTTCCTTAAAAGACTTTGCAATCATACCCAGCACCTCATTGATGTCTTTGTCGCTCGTTTCAAGACTTTGCATTGTATCATCCAATGCGTCCAAACCACCAAGACTGTCATCAATCTTATTAATATTGTCATTGGTTGTACGGATGTCGGCACGTTTCTGGGTAATTAAATCCTCCCAGTTCTTTATACGCGACTCGTTAGAAGCCTTGCGCTCTGCGGATTCGTTGATGGCTTTCTCTATTTCAGTACCGAGAGCTTCAACACGACCGGTACATATAGCAACTTCTTTTTCGGCTTCTTTCAACTCGGTTTCAATAGGTTCCATATCGGTATGAAGGTCTTCAATAGACTGATCTACCATAACTCCATTACTGAAACGATTGATAAGTTCCTTTTTCTCTTTGTCAGAGCTGGCAAGAAATGATTTGTACTTACGAGCAGTGAGGATGAAATTGCCAAAAATATCATCCTTAGACAATCCTATTTGGTCGAGAATATACTTGTTGTAGTCTGCAACAGTAGCCTGACTAATTTCTTCAGTGTCGATGTCATGTGGACCATATTGCTTTACAATTTGGATTTGCTGGGGTTGTTTACGAGATAGACAGCGATTAATTGTCATCTGTTCTCCCAATACATCATTGGTCAGAACAATGCCAATCATTGCTTCATCTTTAGTATCATTGATAATCTCATCGGCATTGACCTTACGGAGCGGTTCTCCGGTCAATCCAATGGCGATAGCTTCTATCAATGCAGATTTCCCGGAGCCATTAGAGTTCTGGGATTCGCTATCAAGGTTATTTCCAAATATCAAAGTTGCTGCACCTTGTTTTGGAGAATAGTCCAGTTCCAAGAATGAGCAAAGATTTTTAGCATGAATTGATTTGAGATGCCACATACTAATTCAATTTTTCAAGATAGTGGAGACCAAGTTGATTATCGATAGATTTCTGTACACAAAAATTAGTGTATTCCTCTTTAATGCCTGACTTGTCAAACTTCTGAGTGAGGCTCTTATGGTCAGTGCGCATCACCTCGGTTTGCTCTGTGACAAGCTCAATTTTGTTAGCTCCTGCTTCAGCGAGTTTTTGTTTGTTGATTGCGGAAGACTGGGCAGATTTACAGTTGACGCGAACTTTGACTTTATAGCGACTGTCGGCTTTAATTTCTGCCAACAGGTTCATAAAATCATCATCCATATCTGCGACATCTACTTCAATAACCTTGTATCGCTGGTTCACTTCGTTCTTAATAAACTGAGTGGAACCATCTGAATAAAGTATGGTATATCCCTTTTCCTCGTCTTCTCCAAAATTATGCTGACGAGAAGAGCCGATATATTCAATATTAGTTCCGTGTATCTGCTTGCGATTATGGTAATGCCCAACCAACACGGAATCAAACTCATTGAAAATATGAGCCGGTAATTCATCGTCACTGGGAGCAGCTAAACCGCCACGTATGCCTTGGTGAATGTACAGGACATTCTTCTTAGCGCGACAACAGCTCTTAACAACGTCCAGCTTATCAATAAATGAACCGTTTTCCGGGAAATAGCTCATAACCCACAGTGACACCTCATCTGCAAGAGTAACCTCCGTAAAATCATTAATAACCTCTACATTTTCATAATCAGAAAACACATGGCTGTAGCCTTCTATGTTTTCCAGATTGACCTTACAATGATTGCCTTCAGCAATAATTAAGTAAAGTCCAAATTGTTTAGTGGCTTTCAATATGGCCCAACGAACAGCCATAAGAACATCCAAAGTTTGAGCACTTCGTGAAAGCCACATATCACCCCCTACAATCAGATATTGTACTTTATTATGTTTGCAGAGTTCAAGTGCCTCATCCCAGTTCTTACGGAACTCGGCTATATTATCTTTGCTGGCGTGAATGTCGTTAATCAACAACGCGCAAGGGATTTTTTTTGACATAATCATAATGCTTTAGGAAAAATGCTCACCCAGACTTAACTGAGTGAACATTTCGATTGTACGTTGTTATTTAATCACGACGACGAGGTGGGCGGGCTCCACGGCGGCTGGCACGTGCTGCTGGCTCATTTGTATCGTCATTACGTTCTCGGCGTGAGCGTGCCGGACGTTCAGATTCTTCATCTTCCTCTTCTTCATTACCCGGCTGTGCTGGCTCTGCATCTTCTTCATCTTCCTCCTCAACAGGAGCAGCAGGGCGGCGCTTAGAAACGGGAGCCGGTGCTTCCTCTTCTTCATCTTCATCATCGTCCTTACTTGCTGTGTTGGCAAGCTCGTCTTCGATTTCATTGAGGATGTCTTCATTGGTCTTCTTACGAGTTACCTTGACATTGAGGTCATTGGCTTCGATATATGCCATAATAGATGTACGAAGTTCTTGTCCTTCTGCGGTCTGGTCATCCAAACCATCATTACACAATGCGTCGTAGCGATCCCACAGTGCATCAATGTCGTTGGCAGTTTCTTCTTCACCTTCACCTTCTTTGCCTTCACCGAGAGTGAAGTGAGATTGGTCATCTGCTGGCAACAATGTTTTAATCTGTTCGATACAATTCTGAACTTTATCTTCGTCCATTACGTTAATATCAAACTTCTCATCGAGTTGTTCAAGATAAGCAATAGTGGCTTCCAAATGATAGCGCGTATAACGATAGATTTGTTCAGGAAGGCGTGGCATGTCAATCAACTGAGCTAATGTTTCTTCGTCCAAAACATCTTTGTCAGATACAGTGTCGATATTGAAACTATAAGCCGGCTTATTATTCTCAGACTTACGTGTAATTTCTACAGGATAAGCAGAATCAATGGAAGAAATCGGACACGGCACGTTCTTGCCATTCTTGTTCAGTTTGGCCCACAAGTTCAACTTGCGTTCTTCCAAGTCTTTGTACTGTGAATAAGAAAGCTGAAGGATTTGAATGCCATCGCCAGTATTATCTAAGTCAATAACATACATACAACGACGCGAATCCCATTTCAGACCACCGGAGAAGCTACCTTCACGCAATTTTTTGCAAAGCTTTTCATCGTCGGCGTATTTTTCGCAAGCGACAGCAACGTATGTGTCAATGAGGTCTGCGTCAATGTTTTTGAAAACATACTTAGCGTTACAAACTGTAACATAGGTAATAGAGGGTTTACCCTTAACCAGTTTCTTTGTGTTTTCGATTTTAAGCATCAAAGAACGAAGTGGGTATTCATATCCCTTACGTTCTAACGGCAAGAAGTTGCCATCTTGGTCTTGAACTGGAGCCAAAGGTAAAATACGGATAGTATAAGTACCATCTTTGGCAAAACGCAAAAACGAAGCGCGTTTACTACTTTCTTCTTTACTCTTTTTCTTTGCATCTTCAAATGTTTCTTGGGAAGATGCAAACACGTCATAGAGCGAACGTGCATTTTCTTGATCCATCATGACGAAATTGTCTTTTAGACTTTTCTTTGATAATTCTTCCAAGTATCAGCGTAGGCACCTGCATAAATCTCTGCTGCTTCCGCAGCTTTGATTCCCTCACGGGTAAGCAGGTCAATATTCCATTCTGTCTTGGCATGATGGATGATACGTTCAATAACATAATCCATCTCAGCTGTTGGTTCGTTTTTGAGGTCAAAGTATTCAAATACATTTGCCTCTCCTGGGATTTTACAGCTATGAATTGGCGCATAAAGCTCCTCAAAATATCTGTATAATGCTTCTGGATTCGGATTACCTTCTAACTCTTCACTGAGAGTCTTCAGCAAATAACCGAAAAGAAACTTCAACTGAGGTAGCGAGCGGTTCTTGTTCTTGTCGAAAAGGAGATAACCATATTCTCCGTCCGGTAGAATGTCCACAGCCTCTTTTAGCTCGCTGGTGTCAGCATAGCCCTCATGGACTTCGACTATGCCCTTACTTCTAATCATGTCATTAGCTCTCTTGTTAATGATTTCAATGCAAAGTTATAGACATTTTTCAACTTAACAAATTATTTCATTAAATATTTTCAAGCAGTTGAAAATGTTTTTATATTATACATTGATAATCAGTGTTATAAAGTTTACATTTATATCAAAAGGATTATTTTTAAAAACATCCTATATTCAATCATTTAAAGGTAAAGCACAAACACAAGGGATATTAAAAGACTGGTGAAGGGCAATCATGCAGCAGATTCCTATAAATCGCTCGTTGCTATAACTTTGCTTCATCATATTCACATCCTTATGCACCCATTGTACATTACCTTCCACATAGCCTTTATTAGAGTCAATCCTGTCCAAAGATAATGGGAGTTCCGCAAGGCTAACAGCATCACCAATCAAGCTCATTCCAGAAATTGCGCATTTGCCATTCTGTGCTTTATACAGATTTAAAACATACTCAAAAGAAAGATTGAATCCTAATGAACTAACCTTTTTTCGACGATTGATGTTTCTTACACAATGACGTTCAAAATAATATCGTATGACATATTCAATGTCTATATTACCATCATCTAACCGTATTTTAGAGCTCTTGCATTTTTGACACCGTAAGCTCTTGCGTGTTCCAGTAGAATTAAGATAGACAAATGCCCTGTAACCACAAATTTGACATTCACAATCTTGTTTGACCCCATGACTTGTACCTGCTGATATTGTTTTGTCAGAAACGACTAACCAATTATTGATTTGTGTTCCAACTGGATGGATAAGCGCAGGTACACCACGTGGTCTAATTTTTACATTGTGATTTCGTAGATACAGAGATACAGTGGACTCTCTGCATCCCGCTAAATCTGCAATGTATCGCAAATTTTTACCAGAAGCATACAACTCCACTGCATCTATATTGTCTAATTTTTGGGTATGGTTCATAATTAACTACATTTGCTCCATCCACAATTGCTACAGGTTCGGCAACCTTCTTGGTATTGTATTACTCCACCACATTCAGGGCATTTATCTGTAGCATTAGTGTGTTCTACTTTTTTCGTTGTTGAAACCGAAGACAAGTTTTGACTATTGAATTGCTTTGCATCTTCAAACTCTTCAATAGTTCTTGAAAGAATATCAGGACATGACATTCCATCTATCGTTTTCCCTTGTGCTTTTAATTTCAAACAAGCTGGACAGCTGATTCCTCGTAACTGGTCTTTGATTTCGTCAATAAGAACTCCTGAACGTAGCGCCAATGAAACCATGCGAGTTAAGCCATTGGTGTTTGCAGCACACACTCCACCTTTAGATGTATGTGTAAATACTTCAACCATATTACCATTTTCGTCACGATTGATTGTAATGTACAGCGTGCCACAAGCACATTTTTTACAGAATGTAGCACCACACGTAACCCCCAAATCTTTGCGTGAAACAGGCTTGATATGGTTAAATAGGTTTGGTTTAATGTCGTCAGCATCCTCAGTTGCAGCTTCTTTTTTTGTACCTGTGGATAAAATGGCCTCACGTTGGCAACCATCACGGAAAATGGTGATACCTTTCAGCTTTTGCTTCCAAGCCTCGACGTACAAATTGAAAACATCTTCAATCGTAGTGTTATTCGGCAAATTTACTGTTGAGCTAATTGATGCGTCAATATAACGCTGCAATACTGCCTGAACAGCAATGCGGTCATGGTAATTAATATCACCGGACGATATAAAGTAATCAGGGAGCTGAGTAGCGCCAGTCACCTTCTTATAATCTCTGACAATCTTAGATTCTACCTGATAGGTCTTCTCTTCCGAGTTAAGAGAAATAGTACGGCGATTATATGAGAAAGCAAAGTTTGGTTCTACACCAGTACTGACCTGAAGCATAGTACCAATAGTGCCTGTAGGAGCACAAGTGAGTAATTGAGAGTTCGCCAATCCATACTGTTCTATATCTCGTCGAACTTCATCGGGCATTTGAAGGTTCTGGATAAAGTCCGAATGATACACGGCACGCTTCACGCCCTCAGTACATTTTGGGAAAGCCCCTTTATCTTTAGCAAGTTTAATAGAAGACAATACCGCAGTAATAGCTATATTGCGATATACTTCTTCAATAATGCGCAATGATTCAGGACTTCCATATTTAACGCCCAATTTAATAAGCATGTCACCAAGACCAAGGGTGCCAAGACCTATTTGTCTCCAGTCATTTACAGAATCCCTTTGTTCCTGAAGAGGGTGTAATGCCAGTCCTTCCATAAGCACATCATTCAAAGCTTTGACCGCAATGCTAACAGTTTTGATAAGTGTTGCAAAATCAATCATTGCTTGGTCTGTGAAAGGATTTACCACAAACTCACTTAAATTGATACTACCAAGTAAGCAAGATCCACCGGCAGGTAATGGTTCTTCGGCACATGGGTTTACACCAGCATATTCAAACCCAGTGTTCTGGAGTAAATTGTAATTGGCGATTCTGTCCCAATATAAAATACCCGGTTCAGCCATTTCCCAATTACGCTGAGCGAGTAACATAAAGGTATCGCGAGCGTTGATGGTCTTTGTAATTTTAGAACCATCTTCCATTATGTAGTGAAGCGTAAAATCAGCGTTGGTTTCCACAGCTTTCATAAATGCGTCAGTTACACGTACAGATATGTTAGCTTTGGTACAAGTATCAAGATTGGATTTCAAATTGATAAACTCGATAAGGTCTGGGTGTTCACACGACATACTAAGCATTGTCGCACCTCTGCGTCCTTCCTGACCAATCAACCCAGTGATGTAGCTGTAGAAGTCCATAAAGCTGGTAGCTCCAGATGTGCTTTTTGCAGCATTGTTCACCACAGCACCACGTGGTCGCAATTTGCTAACATCCAAACCACAGCCGCCACCATAACTAAAGGTTCGGGCCATTTTAGCACCAGCTTCAAAAATAGATTCCAGATTGTCCTCTGGAGGGGTAACAACATAACAGTTTGAAAGTGTGATTTTGCGGTCTTTTACACCTCTATTAGAAAGAATACGACCGGCAAAGATAAACTTCTTTTCTTTTACCAATCGCTTTACTTCATCATCATTACCAGAGATGCGATCCAACCACTGCTCGAAATTCTCATTGCCATTACGATATTTTTTCTCCCAAATAGTAACAGGCAAGTCTTCATTGTTTAACCATTCTTGTATAGTCATTTTGCTTATTCTGATTTATAGTAAATACCCTTTTGTTTTTCATTAAAATAAGAAATATAATCCCTAAGCTCTGTCTGAAATGCTGGAGTGTGATTAAAACCGCAGCAACGCATTTCACCGCACAGTCCATTACGGTACACACATTTGCGCACCATCATTGCAGCGAGATCTGGATCAATCTTTTTAATTTCAGATTTAATTTTCTGAAAAACAACAACAGTCTCTTTGTGTGCACAACCTGTACACAATCTCAACTTTGCCATATCAATCAAAGACTGAGCATTGATACAAAGACTGAGGTTAACAGGCGTGTAACGGTCGGCATTGTCTTTAAGCCAGTCCAACTCATTGATAACATTGCGTATAATCGATTCCTGATCGTTATGCGACGACTTATTAATCATTGACAAGAGTATAGCCAGTTTTTCATTAACGGCATCAATCTTATCAATTAGATTAGGATTACCGCCATTACGGTCGTCACGGCACGTGAGTTGAAAAGGTACTGACCCGACATGGTGACGGATTAGATGGGTACTAATAAAAAGTGGAATATTTTTGAGGCTTATCCAGAATAGCTGGGTGCGTACTGGAGAGTGCTCGGACTTGTAGAGAGAAATCAGTGTTGCGTGACTGGTTCCCAAAAAAGTAGTGGCACACGCCTCCTGCAAAAGTTCTAAGTCTGTAAGCTTTCGTACAGACACAGTAAAATCCTTCATTTTTAGGAGTTTGCATAGTTTTTATAAATAAATTCTGTACGAAGTCAATTTTTAAATATTGCACAAAGGTAATCAAAAAATTTCAAGAGCATGAAAAAAGTGCGAACAATTTTCATTATTCGCACTAATTTTATACCATTTATAAAACTATCTTTTTACTATATTTTTTCTCCTTTGAATAGCTGTAATAATGGTATTAGGTCTTGGAGGCTTCTTGGGATGTTCAGCATAACACCCCTCATGTCTGTATAAAATTAAAAATCGTCTAAAATCTTCGGTTCGGAAATATGAGTTCTTAGATGAATAGCTAATAGCCTCTATCAAATCTGCGTCTGGAACCCCATTAGTTCCAACCGTTTGCATAATTAAGTCGAACTCTAATGGGGTGTTCAGTCGCAAGTTATAACCAAGGGGAACTTCGTCAAACCTTCTTAGTATTCTTTTTCGACCGCGTTTTTTTGGCGGGGACTTCGGTTTTGGCTTGCGACCTCTCTTTTTCCCCTTCTTCAGTGACTTGTACGGGTTGAACTGTGCCATTAATTTCAGGAATAATGTTAATAACTGGAGAGGCAGCAGCGGCCTCAATTTCTCGCAAACTGCGAGCTTGTGCAGGTGAATTGTACGTTTTCATTTTTATATCATATATGTGATTGAAAATTCTGTATAACTTCCGCAGCTACCATTACAATAGGCAACAGTACATGCCCTCTGACCGGCTGCTATTTTGCAAACCCAGTTTCGATTATTATTAAATGCGATGCTGTATTTCACCGCGTGGCTTGGCGCTGATATTGTGTTAGGAATGGTGAATATTGTGCCTGAATGAACCGTTCTTACAGACCCCTGTATGCAAACCATGTTACCAATTTGCCGAACATAAAGTGAATCTTTTATATGCTTCCAACCAGAGTCATATAGCTTAGGTTGGAAGTCACCGATACCGGCAGCTCCAATATTATTACGTATTTGCTGTTTCTTTTTTTCATCTGCTGCCATATCGGAAAGGCAATTTTCCAATTTTGCATAAGAGTCTAAATCACTTTTGCCTATAGCCCCGATATGAGAGCGGCATTGCGCAGCATCGGTTGTTTGCGATACAAATTGTAATAATCCACCAGATTTAACTGCAAATTTTTCATCAGCATCTTTTGTAGAGTACACATCTGCTGAATTGGCTTTTTTATTCAATGCCTCATTTAATTTGGAATTTGTTGCGTATTTCTCAGACAACAACACCCCATTTTCTTTAATAGCTGGTCCGAGATTCACAGTGCTGTGGCCTACAATATTAATATTATATGCAGATGCAGCAATAGAAAACACTTGGTCAGCTGTACTAAGGAATCCAATACGTGCCATTACGGTATTGGCTGAATCTCGCCAAGAAATTGCGTTTGTTAGGCTATTGTTCTCCTTCAATACTTTGGCCTTCATAATTAATCCATCAGTAGCACCAGATTCTATCTTAGTTACGCCATATATATTCGCATTTCCATCTGAGCCGATAATGCTGAAAATAATTTTACCTTTACCGTCCCCGATGTGGGTATTACGAAATTGAGTATTACCACCATTATAACCATGCACATTAATCCCAATCTCTCCAACTGCATTAGCTGTTCCTTGATAGATGTGGTTTTCAGTTAATACTAATCCACCGAATGTACCTTTGTTGGCAGATACAGGCTGGTTAAATGTTATAAATGATTCACCAATTGTCGCAATTAAAGTACCATTAGCGTAGAAACGAAAACCAATGCCATCTATCAATGATAACTGATAATTGTGAGTGTTACCAGTATATTTGACGTTAAATGTGCCATCATTGTAATTCAGTTCTGTTTTAATGGCTCCGGATTTAATGATAACACTCTTATTGGCGGTCACATCTCCGTCCGCATGAATTGCCTTTGCAAATTTTACAATACTATTCACTGTTTGCGTGCCACTTTCGGGGTTGAGCAAGAGTGCATATTTGCCAATAAATGCGTCCTTCATACGCAACCCTCCAGTTGATGTCATAGTAATTGACTGAAGGGCTTTGCCGGTCAATTCATCTTGTTTAACAGGTACTGATTTAGCAATAGCACATCCATAAGTGTTGCGACCAACTTTTGAGTCTCCACTCTCATAAGGCACGCTTTCTGTTGAGTTCAATTCATAAATGTACTGAGGCCATGATGTAATTCCTATTGCACCTGGGAAATAACGTAGCTTTCCGTTCAGGAATACATAACCTGCACTGACAGACCCTGATGATACTTCACAACCACTGATGATGAAATTATCACAGTCATCGAAAATCTGAGCGAAAGCCAACGCCAAATCCTGAAGATTCTCTAAGTCATCAGCATAAGTGTAGCGTCCACCAGTTTGTGCGCTAAATTCTTTCATTTCGATTCGTATTTGATGATATAAGTTTTATTTGCAAGCCGATACCTGTCAATGACATATTTCAGCATTGCGATGTATTTTTGCTCTGAAATAAGCTTAGTGTCAATTTGTGGAGTTGTAACGATGAAGCTGACGGTACTTTCTTTGGTTTTCTCATCGCTACGGTATAATGTTAATTGGCGAGCTATGTTGGTTTCTGTACTATGATAGATCAACATGTTTAAGTGCTCATCAATATTAGCTGACTCTTTATAGATCGGCACACCAAGTACTGCGGTGTTTTTAATCGATATACGGCCTCCATGAGCAAAATATTTACTGAATTTATGGTTAAGAAACCATTCAAACTTAAATATCTGAGAGGTCATAGCCGATTCGATTCTTGTTTCTTTGGCGTATGATACAAAATCATCATTAAGCCGTCTCAACGGTGACATCAACGCTTGAAGATACAAGATGAGCTTACGCCCTCCAATATAATAGGGCACAAGCTGATTTATTGTTTTGTCAAAATTGATATAGTACCTCATACGTTATCTTCCAATTTAAGAATTATTGTATCACGCCACAATGGGAGGTCAGTCTCTTCTCCTTCACCTGTACTCTGTTTGATATATCCAGAGTTAGGTACATAATATCGTTCAATTTTAGTCTGAGCGTTGCCATCTTCATCTTTTATCAGATTGTTGTCATCGTCATATTTGGCGACGAATATGCCTTGATGGTCTGTGTCATCTGAAGATACCGCTACGTCTGTAACGTGTTTGACATTTTGTATGCAGTCAATTACTTTCTGAGCGTAAACCAATCCATTAAATTCAATATTGGCAATGTATTCATTCAAAGCTTTTTCTATTTCTTGATACAACTCATCTTCAGTCACAGCTCCATCATAATACACTACAACTCTTGGAATCAGTACATCTCCGATACGACTCACAACTTTTGCATGTTGACCGGCAAACAATATTTGATTGAGATATGCACGAATTGCCACCATTTCATCTTCATCGATACGAGTATATGCTCCTGGTTCCCCCGTAGCAATTTTGAAACGGACCAATTTGTCGTGAAATCCTTTTTCCTCTTCTTCGGAATAAGCCACTTTGGTTATGATGCGCTTAGATGTATCAATGTTCGGATAAGAAAAGACAGTACCATCTTCATTCATTACCAAATCATCACCAGATTGATATTTTAGCAATGCGTTAGCAAAATATGCTGGGGTTCCATTAATACGATGATGAAGATCCTTAGCAAGATCTATCTTAAAGACATCCATAACATTCTCAAATGTCCAAATACACGCCGATGTGACCCATGTAAATGCGTCAAGTATCGACATTTTTGAACTATTCTCAAACTCTGTTAATTCGAGATAGCTATTGCGGCAATCTTTTGCCTCAGCATATATTTCACTCAGTGTCCGTGCCATTGTCAGGTTGGTATAATTGATTGTTTATATAAAATTTCCATGTATCAGATACATTCCATTCCGGTTCATTAAGAATCGTGTCAATTGCAGCATACCCCCTTGCTGAAGGTTCTGTTGTAAGGTACACAGTGCAAGGGCGTCGGTCTTCATAATTAGCCACGATGTATTCAAGATAATCATCAACAACATTGTCGTGCACAAAAAACACATCTGTCAAATTGAGTTCCTGAAGGCTCATATCACCGATTGGCAAGAGATTATCGATAGCCGTTGAGTGGAGATCGAGTTTATATGTTCCAACAAACATAGATAATCCAGTAAGTGAGTACCCTCGACTTGTACATATATATTCATCCACAATGATAGGCTTACAAAGAATCAAAGCACCGCCTAATCCTGTTGTATCAAGCTGAGTGAGTTTGAGCGTATCGGTGTCTCCGTAAATACGGATGCGGCGTTTCTCTGTATCATTATCAAAATAGTGCTCTATAGACTGAATCGCAACTGTCAAAGCAACATATTGTAATTCAGAATTATCACCCCAATCAATAATCATAGTGCCTTCTCCTGCTACTTTGAAAGTAGTAAAAGCCATATCAGCATTAACTCCAATCAGGAATATCAAATCTTCATCTGGACGTTTGAAGTACACCTTACGAGCCCCGGACGATGGGGTGATATTTTGAGTCTTGAAACCTTCTGTAACAGATTCATTCAACACAAAATCCTCGTGATAAGTTAATTCCTGACCATACGACAATTCTGAAGTCATATTAAGATCCGGGTTGCTAATCAGAAGGTCAAATAGACCTTCAATGCTGCCATATATGTGCAAAGCAACGTCAAATAGATTTTGATTGGGTTTTACAGTATATGTAGCCATCTCTTTATTTCTCCAAGTCTTTAGCGTCTAACTCCATTTGCTTAGTATCGTAATTATAGGCAGCATTGCGAATAGTCACGCCATCTGCACTAAATTCGTCCTGAAGCACTTTGGATAGACTGGTTGATGCAACATTATTAGAATTAATCCATCGGGCCAACCCAACACCTGTCAGCGGATAACGATAGTTTCCTCCTGGGAAACATGCCAATAGACAGTTAGCATTTTGTCTGCCAGCCTTAATGATATTGAAATCAGACTGACTGCTGGCATATAGCTGAGCGATACCGTTCTTCAACATTACAAAAAAACTATCTTCTGAAATGGACGGCAACTCTGAAGCCCATACATTTCTCAACGATGTTCCATACACCTGTGACTTTACCAAAAACCACGGCGAACCATCTACATCATTGCTGACATAAACAAACGAGCCGTCCTCATTCACACGACGCACACGAATCATAAATTCTTTGTACTTAGGTGTGTAAGGCACGACAAAACAAATCCCGCGATTACGAATAGTACGTTCACTAAGTGTATAAGGCACATCTATCTCGCCATAAATATAGCGAGATAATAAAGTCGGTTCATCAACCCATCTAAACTCTCTTAACTTGATTTGATTCTGAGGATTGATAGCCACATCACCAGTTATAATATGTATTTCAATGTCTTTGCGCATCTGTCATTTTTTCTTCTAATTCATTAATCTTTTGACGTAACAACTGGCGCTGACTATGAAGTTCTTGAATGTTGTATGGCATTTCTTGTTTGGTCAATGATGCTTCGTAACACTTAATTACTTTATAATCTCCATCTTTCAATTCATTTTTTAGATTTTCAATATTTTGACGTATCTGCTGGAGATCTTGTTTTTTTTCATAACGAAAAGATATATGATCGCCGGCATCGTATGGCACAATCTTAACAATATACCCTTCTTCACATTGCAATTTTTGCTCATCTATTTTATCTACAGGCTTCCATTCTTGTGATAAAGATGCTACAACAGCTTCACTTTCAATACGTCTGGATCTTAAATAACCGTTTTCTATATAACCATATTCCATATTTCATATCTAAAATTTAAATCTACTTACTAACCATGCTTCTTTTTTAGTCGTTGTATTTCCAGATGTAATATAGCCTATTGTAAAAATTGCTATTATCATTTGGCCTTCCATACAATCATAATAATCATTTTGAGTAGAATCATCATATAGAACGTGTCCTGTTCTGGGGGTGACTCGCATGTGTCCAGTCCACCATTGTTTAAAAAACACAATTTGCCCCTCTTGAGGATTAGCCGGTAAATACACAGTTGCTTGTGCAGAAGTATATCCTATAACCATTGTATCTTCTTGATTTAAATAAACAAAAGTGTTTGATTTCCCCTCTACACATCTGCGTCCCAAGACGAGTCCACCTGCATACAAATTATAAAAAAAGCCTCCATAAGCAGGAGCTGTACCACGATTACTTGCACGCCCATATACTCCTGCCACTATAGTATCAATAGCATTGATAGCCCATGAATTCTTTGCAACATTAGCAAATCCAAGCCCAACAATTGCTCCTCGATGAGTATAACCAGAGCTTGCAGGCATACCGTTAATACTGGCTATATTTGAAAAAATACCGTTTGAAGACATGTATGACACAGCTGTTGAGTAATTAGGAGCAGATTTGGCCTTTGCTTCCACAACTCCATTATTAGCATCCATCTTTAATATTGCACCAAAGCCTTGGTTCATATCATAATCTCCATAAGTATAAGAACTTTGAGTAGTTATACATAAGTTGTCGGCATCTAACTTGATATATTGTGTACTGCCTCCTGATGTAATAACACCATTGATTATTTGCCAATTTCCTATGTTTCCACTTGTAGCTGTTATTTTACCTGTAAAAGAAGCATTTCCTGTTTTGTCCCACGATATTTTACCGCTGGCAACATAACCGGAGCCATCTTGACTTAGTTTCCACTTATCTTTACATTCAATATCAGCAGTCGATATAGTGCCGGCAGTGATGTTATTTGCGCTAATTTGTGCATCAACTGTAATATTACCCTGTGTGTCCCACTTGATTTTATTGTTAGCTAAGGCTCCTGATCCGTCTGAAAGCAGCTTCCACTTATAGCCAAATATACCAGATGCCATTAGCACCATTGATCCATTTTTTGCGGAAAAATTATCTGACGTAAGTTCCTTAGAGCCAATATAAATTGCCGTTGAATCAAAAGACCAACTGGAAATAGTGTTATAACCTGAAGTGTTCAGGGAAAAGCCTATTTTCCCGGATTTATCATACGCACGCATGATTGCGTTTGTGCTATCCGAGTATAAATAGATACCACCATTGTTTTCAATGGTTGTTCTTAAACTACCAACACTAACTTCGGTAATATCTGTGATGGAAATATATACCCCTCCATTAGAAGGATCTGAAATCAATGCAGCGTGTTGCGATGAAAAGCGACCACTTCTCATTAGCCAGCCAAACATTTCACCACTTTCTTTATTGAATTTGACAGAACCACCAACAAATGAAGCTGTACCGTTAGCATCTACATACCATTTATTACTTCGGATTCCGTTAGGGGCAATGGTAATAGCATCAAGGTCAGATGTATATCCACCTTGAGTTAAAGAAGGTGTGTCTCCTCCAGTCCATATTGCCTGATGATTAAAATTCCATCCGGCAATAAAATTAGTGGAACCTAATTGAAATACTTTTTCTCCAGTAGTCCAACCTGCCATACCAAAGTCCATTGCAGAATTATACCACAGCTTCACACCGCCATCTGGAGTATCAGGAAACTCTAAGTCACTATTATCGTTATCTCCGGACTGCAATACATTTGAGCAGATACCAATCACCCCCTTCAAAGAATCGAGGATAATTTTTTTGTTATGTAATTGATTTTTTGTTATGTTCCAACCGCCAATAGTCCCTGATGCAGATATAATTTTACCAATAAACTCCGCATCTCCATTTGCAAAGAACCTAACGTTTCCATTTGCGAATGAAGCAGTACCGTTAGCATATATACCCCAATAAGGAATTTCAGAATCTGGATTCTGAGCGTATATAGACCCCTCAGACAATATATTTACAATGCCATTGAATGATTGAAGTCCTTCTTCATTAAAAGTCCAGCCACCAATAAATCCACCATCAGCGTTAATATGAAAAATCTTTTTGTCTTTGAGATAGCCATAAATACCAACACTGCTTTCACCAGAAGTAAGTAAATCAGGCCCAATATACACACCAGTCAATGCCCCTTCTTTCCATGTAGGCTCTGGGTTTGTCATATCAAGAATAGCTTCTTTTTTGCCAACAAACAACTTCGGTGTCATTATATAAGTTCCACTTACTTTAGTCTTGCTTCCTTCCCAGTCCTGAATCCAATCAAGCATTGTAGACTCACGGACAATATTAAAAGCAAATTGAACTTCGGTGGAATAGTTAAAGCCATCCTGTGTGATGATATGAAATTTTACATAGCCATCCAAAATAGTATTAGGTATATGAGTCACAATAAAAGGCATTACTGTTACTTCCTGTTGTACCCAACTGATCTTTATTCCTGAATCAGAATACGAAACCTTATCTATTTTGAATGGTACGATTTTAGTGCCACGCTTTACAGTAATAGTACCTTTGGCATTAGTTAAATTGGGATTAGAACCGTCAAAATCAGCTGAAATAGAACACGAAGATGGAGTAAGCAACACCGTATAGGCATCGTTCACTGGACTAAGTGTTATTTCTCCTTTTGCTATTGTTCCCATTATACTTTAAGTCTTTATAGAGAATAGTCAAAAACTTATCGCAATGGGGTGCAAACTCATTTTTTATTATTCGTTTTTAAACTGGAGAATATCGGGATAATCAGAACAAACATCAAAAGACCGCAATTCAGCTATCTCTTCACATTGATCTATATAAACCAAATGTTGAGCAGTGACATTATAGCAGCTGAGTGCATAAAGTTCAAGTTGATATAAAAGATCGAGAGCTGTGTCCACACTCATGTTAATATGGTTGTTTTCATACCATAAACATGTTGTATTACGTTTTGCTTTTTTTTCAATGGTGATAGAGTTGACCAATCCCACTCTGGTTGCTTTATCAAGCCAAAGTGCAATATCACCTAAATAAAAACGATTCACATTCTCGCTACTGTCATAGCCTCGTATCTGAATCTTACGGATAGTCTTCCATGCTTCAATGTCATTTTCGCACTGGAAATAGCATAAAATCGCTTCCAGTTCATTTACGGTTGCTAAAGCAAGATGCAATGGATCAATAACTTCAAAAAAATCCTCAATAGAATTTCCATTCATAACCAACCGGTCGGTAATACTCTGAAAACGTTCGTCTTGTCCATCTTCCGAAGTCTTAATCTCTGAGACGCTAAGGTTGATCCATACTACCCATCGACCTTTTTTATAACCACCATTATTGATTGTGGCTGGTTTTATATTGAATTTACAAATCTGTTTCATTATATAGTCCTCCTATCTAATAATAGTCTTCCATTCTTTTCGCAAGGTGACTTTAGAGATATTTCTATTGATTTTGAAATACCGCTTAAATTCATGCGAATAAAGAAGTGCTTTCATAGCTTTACGCCGGATTCTATAAGTCTGCCGATATTTACAAAAGCCTAAATATGAATTGAGAGTGGCGAGAATGTGGTCAAGATCAGCTGAAGTTATTTCTTTCGCTGGTTGTTTCATGAACTTCGCAATCTCATTCGCTTTATCCCTGAAACGTCCGATAGTTCGATTACTCAAATATAATCTACCGTTTTTAATATATGTGCCAACAAACAGCACACCATGACTTGCAGGCTGGATGTATCGTTTATCCTTGTGCATTGTCAAGTCCATTGATTTTATTTTAATTTCAGCCGCATGTATAAGCCATTTTAATGCTTTCTTATCGTTACACACCAAAATAAAATCGTCTACAAAACGATGATAAGCAGCTCTAATGCCTTTTGCTTTTAATTTCTTGACACAATCAATCATGAACGCATCAAAATCCGCCATGTAAAAATTAGCAAACAACTGAGTGGTAAGGTTGCCAATTGGGGCACCACGCCCTTTTCCTGTCCTAAACAGGGATTTATTATGTGCCAACCCTTTCCAATCTTCAGGTGATGAGTTGAACATACAATTCAATTCTGGACGGTGCATTACAACCACATCCAGTAACCATATCAATAGATTCTTAAAATCACCATGATATTCTTCCTGTGCAAAATCAATTAAGTTATCACACATACGACGTTGAGGCAATGACATAAAGAATCCCACTAAATCTCCTCTGAACAGATAAGCTTCAGTGCCGTAATTGTATGATACTTCTTGGATTGCCTCGTAAACGCTATCAACAGCCGATTTTGTTCCAAATCCGACCCTACAATTGTGAGTAACATTTCCTATATTTTCATTTAGTTCTTCAAAATGCGGAACCAATCTCATACATATCCAATGGTGAATTATACGGTCTCTGAAAGCTGCGGCAAACACTTCTCGAAGTTTAGGAAATTTTACAAGGAAACAGGTGGATGTTCCTGGCATATAGGTTCTATCTATCAATTCTGTTGTAAGTACATCCAAATCCTCGTTAGCGATAGGAATGTAATCCTGGAATTGTTGACTGGAAGCTTTACCTCGGCAACAGTCTTCAAATGCTTCCTGTAGAGATTTCCTTAATTGAAGCCAAGCCTTTGTCGGATGAGCTACAGCAGGGCGAACAACGTTAGCGTTGTACTTGTTATTGTTGTTGCTATTACCATTGTTGAAATTCACGTTCCACGAGTTATGAGCGGAGTTCTCAGTGGAAGACCAATGGTTGCCTGTGCTGTTAAAATGCGGCTGTGCAGCTTCGTAACTCCGTACATAGTTCAAACCATGCCACGGAGTCAGCCGCCCATATCCGAGCAAAGCTCTAAGCTCTCTTCCGATGTTACAGTTATTAGGCTTCGTCATCGGAACCCTGGCTTTGTATTAGTGAGCCACGCCATGCTACAAGTTGACGTATCACTGCATCAAACGATGCGATCAGCTGCTTGTGCTTCGTTTCACTAACGAGGTTGGACATACAGTTAAGTGTGATTTTAACTACACTCATTAAAGATATAGCTTCTTCGAGTGCATTTTGTTTAAGAAGGTCATCTTGATGGTTGTAGGCCGCAGCTGACCAACGAATTAATTCTGTAAAGTTTTGAAGCAATATGTCAGATACCTTAACAGACTTCTTTGGCATCAGCTGTACAACTTCTATAATAAGTCGCATAGATGCGTGTAATGACCTGTAAATCGGTGTGTTTTGAAAACCGGTGGCCTTTTTACGAACTTCTCTTTTATTGCGCCGAGCGCGGTTTATTTCATCATTTGAAAGTATTACAGAATCCCCCGATTCAGCAGTAGTTGTGCTATCAAACAACTCACATACTTCCTCATAGGTCATTGATTTCCCGTTTATATCCATATATTTTTAATGTTATTTAACTGTTATAGGCGAGCTGCTTTAAGCAGCTCGCCAGGAAGATTAAAGAAAAAACTGATAGGCTACAGCAGGGCGAACAACGTTAGCGTTGTACTTGTTATTGGTGCCGCTATAACCATTGATGAAATACACGAACCACGAGTCATGAGCGGAGCTCTCAGTGGAAGACCAATGGTAGCCTGTGCTGTGCTGAGTGAATGGAGATGAGCCATTGGCAATTAAAGCTCTCCAAAGAATCATTGAGTAGATCGGTTTATCAGCTTCCACTAACGAATGAAAGTAACGATTAATAGCCGCAAGCTCTAACCCAGTGTAATTTCCATATTCTACATGTGATGGAGAAACATGTAGCTTGATTTCATTAGACTCTGGTGAATTAAGAGCCTCTTTAATCATATCGTCTATCACACTTTTGGCTGGACTCGTCCCTTGCCCTTCTTGATAAGTTTCCCCCATACCTCCAGTTCTGGATTTTGCAAAGAAACTATACTGGCGGTACAGTTCACCACATGCAGGTAAATACCAATTTCCTGAAGCATACTGAGGGTCCAATTCTTCTCCTTCCTTGACTGTAGGCTGATAGAGATAACATCCATATCCAGCCGGATAAAGAAATTGCTGATACTTCGTTAAATTATTGTTTGCTTTGTGTAGAATTTCCATTGCATTAGACAATTCTTCTACTGTCTTCGGCAGCTCAGCCAACTGATGCTCATTATCATCTTCATCGGTATAATATATGCTAACCGATTCATTTGCATCAGAAAGCAGATATGCGTTTATAATTTGATTAGCATGACGTACAATTGCTTGTGTCTTTTGCTTACCCTGCCAATCAACCACACACCCGGAAGCAGATGAATAGTCTTTGAACCCGTCGTCTTCATTTACATCAAGATAATTCCCAGTAGTTTGATAGTCGTTATTAGGACCACCAGTTAGACCACGAGTAGTTATATTATTAATGCTTGGCAAATCAAAAACATTTGAAATACCTGTAGCTGCGTTGATTTCACTTTGAATATCTCCATGCCCATTAGTATCACTACTTGGGTAAAGCCCCCATACACTACTACCAGAATTGATGAAATTATCTGTGCTTTTGAATGGAACATTTTCCTTTGCATCAACGCTGATTTGATACCCAACCAATTTTCTGGTAGCCTTAAATGATTCTGTTGGTTTATTGTAACCTGAAAATATAGTCGGTTCTTCTTCACCTTCTCCCTGCCACATCTCATCGAGTTTATATACAATCCCAACCAAAGTTTTATCTTTAAAATATTGGTCATCGAATGTGCCATCAGCATAAGCAAAGTCTCCAATCTTAGGAACACGACGATAAAAGCCTATTTGGAAATCAGCAGTCAAAACAGAGCCTCCAGTTTTAGTGAGTTCACACTTAGCTATATAACGCATATCTGTACCACTTTCATCCAATTTTTTTACTTCAAGTACACCATTTACAGTATCGATGAACGTACCATAGGTTTTAGCACTATCATCAATGCTCCATTCAATTGCTAAATGACCATCCTTTAATGCAACATCATTTCCTGTTGAAGGCGAACAAACAATTTTGTACTGATATGTGCCAGTTTCAGTAATATATGTTGGACCATTCACAGAAATACTATTAATAGTACGCTTAGAATAATTGATAAACAATTTATTGTCAGAATTGTCGATATTTCCATAAGTGTTTGCTAAAACAAGCTTATTATCAAAAGACAAGTTACCACTCAAACCTATCGTTCCAGTTAACGTTGCATTCAATTTTTGCAACCACATCATAGCATCTACAGCAAATCCGCTCCAAGACACATTCTCTATTTCAACCAAGTTAAGATTTTTGGCTTGAGTATAAGCAAGCTGAACCAGTGATTGAGTTTGCTTCTGAATCTTATGCTCTCCGACGATACGAAGATTCCTCAAGTTTTCCATTCCCTCAACTTGCAAACTTGACAAATTGGGCTGACCATCAACTTCTATGGCGTTGATAGTCATAGGAAGAGAAACATCAACAAGAGTAGATGTCTTAGGTAATGTTACGCTCGTATATGAAGAACCACTCAACAATAATGATTTCAATCGAGGTAAATCAGCTGAGAATGTACCTGAGAATGATGAAGCGTTTGTTAATCGGATTGCTTCAAGGTTTCTGCAATTAGAAATTACAAGCCCTTTTGGGTGGAACTCAATAGGAGCATTGTCTTCAGCCCAACATTCTAATTTACGCAATCTACGTCCAGTAATAGTAACATTCCCATCCTCTCCACAAGGAAGTAGACCGAGATTTCCTATGCTCTTTGCATAGTGCATCCACCGTATTGTGAATTGGGTATTTGAGTCAGTGTTTGCTACAAGCCTAACAGTTTCTCCGGGAGCACATAGATACGGTTCGTTTCCTTGCTCAACCCATTCATCATTTACTTTAGCATATAAAGCAGCAATCTTTCCACCGATAGCCAATTTGGGGTAAATATATTGGTATGCAGTGTATTCAATGTCATAAGTAGGCGATTCTCCCTGCGTTGTGTTTACAGAACGGAAACTCAGAGTACCATCGCCTCCAGTTTCATATTCACACCAAGACATCAACATTGGCAAACGTCTATTCATGAATTGCTTTTCACATTCCAACTGGTCTCCAACAGCTTGCGTAATGGGGTCTTGGCTAACGTCAATCTGCCCATTCATTAATTTAACTTGAGCAACTTCATACAAAACTCTACTTGTCTCATTATAAGCAACAGCTGGGAAATACTCTTGAACCCAATAATATCTTTTCTGCATATATTCCTCAACGCTTCCAGCTATCTGAGCCATTTGGGTGAAAATGTCACGCATCATATTACGCATACGGTCTGGATAAGCACGTTCTATAAGAGTAAACAAAACATTATTCTCACCATTCCAGTAATTACTACCATCTGCGTTCTTTGTATGTTCAAGTACATAATACGGCTTGGTCTGACGGCCTTGATTATCGGTCTTTTTGATTGTATCAAGGTCATCTTGCTTCCATCGTACTAATTTATCCACGGCAGGGTCAATCCAAGGATATACATTCTTTGTACGGTTATCTGTAGCTGCTTCCAATTTCAAGAAAGCTTGGTGAAAAATTGTATCTGTAATATCAAGATAAGATGAAGCATGAGCGGCAAAATAAGATACACGAGCTTTAGAAAAAATATCATTCAAAACATTCATATCCGATGTTCCAAGTGTACTCATTGCTTCTTCCAAAGTCACGCTCTTCTTTCCGTCAACAGTGTCAATACTAATTACAACACCTGCAAGCTGGTCTGTAATCTTAGGGCTTCCATAAGAATAGGCTCTTCCGTCACTTCCCCATGCAGTAGGTACTTTCACTATCTTTTCAAACTTAGATGTTGCAGGGTTAAAATAATAAACATTAAATCGTTCTGTGCCTACATTAAATATCCAATATTGATGATCACGTATCAACTTATCACTATCAGCAATTAACTGTGCTTCTGTTCCTGCGTAAGGCTTCAACAGTGGCGAGCAAGCAAATACAAAGTTTGCGAAATCAGCAAAATGAGTGTAAAGCGTCTTCTCAGTACCCCCTTTGGCTTCGTCTTCTATACGAAGAACCCCCTTATCGGTTTCACCACCATCGTACTTAGATCCGATTTCTACTTCAAACGCAAGCGTGTCACTATTTCCGCTCTTATAACAATATCCGTTCTTTATGTCACCAGTGTTAATAGTTACGCTATGAGCATATATATTGCCTTCCCACGCCCCTTGTGAATTTTGTTGAACAACCCAAGGCATTTGATAAAGAGCCGCAATAGCACCGTTATCAGCACCTGAAACACACAAATAATCGGGGCTCTTCTTCTTGTCGTAGCCAAAAGTTTTTTTGTCTCCCTTTCCGCTACCCCAAGTTTGAAAGCCGCAAAAAATAGGCGTTCCATTCCCAATTTGATAAAAACACAAGAATGGCTTTTCATAACAACAAGCATGTGTATTTTGAAGAACGGGCCTGTTGTCACTTCCATTGTTAACAAGAATCTGCCAAAGTTCATCGTATGCCCAAATAGCACCAAGTTTATGGCTTTGCATAGGAGAGGCATAATTCGCTTTACCTACAAGTTTTGTAATTCCTCCACGTCCATCTTCTAATTCATACTTACTTGCATACACTTGGCTTACTCCATCTAAAGAATTGAAATAAGATATTTTCTTATAGAATTTTCCGTCCTCTTCATAATGAGTTGGGTCTTCCTCTTTATATTCTTCAGCAGAGATCTCTTCATCGTCTTCAAATCCATCAGATATATTCCACCAATAATATCCCTTTGCAGACGTACCTTGTCCTTTGTCAGTCATGCCCACAAAAGTTCCTGAATGTTTCATGTCAAGACTTTCAGCATTACCACGTTCTGCATAAATGCGAACATCAATAGTCACATTTTTCTGCTTGCTTTGGTTTTCACGGGACGGATAATGACCTCCCTCTGGAATCTTACGAAGTATTGTGTTTAACCCAAGAGCATTACACAAGTCATAACCAATTTCTGTACCATTGAAAATTGAATTGAATCGTTTAAACAATTTTTTATCTTCAATGGTTGGCATACCAGCCATATAATCATTTTGAATCTGAGTTGATCCAAGCTGTTGTCCTTTGTAAATACGAATGCCATAAATATCAACATCTGCTTCATCTGAACCAATTACTATCGACTTGGCTCCACCAACGCCAATGGGAACAAATCTATCTTCATCAGTATATATAAACGAACGGTTTGATTTTCCATTTACATATATTCGTACAAGGTTCATGCCTTCACCGCGAAGGTTTCTAATGATGTTTATAGCAATATGCTCACGTTCCTCTTCTTGATAATGAACGTCACAAATATCTTCGGTAAAGTTGTTTCTGCTAAGACAAACTGCACGTGTCGGATAAAACTTTAATCCTGTGTATGCCTTACTGAAAGGAGCAGTTGCATCAATGATAGGAGACTCACCGACAATATTTTTTGCTTTTATGTCAAATTCTATTGTGATTGAACCTTCCACACCTTCGTTGTTATGCCCAGTGTTCTCATCGAATAGTTCATACGGCAAAGTAAAACGATTGCCGGCACCAATACTCAAAACAGGAACATTTACTTGAGCTCCTGTAGAATCTGTTTCAATATTGCTAAGCCAACCTGAGTTTGTGTCCCTTGAATCCAAAAACAAATCATTTAACTCGTGGCTAACACCATCAATAATAATAGATTGTTTTTCTGGAGATACAACAACGTTAGCTCCTTTTGTAGGCGCAAAATTCTCTGAATTGTCAATAATAAAACTAATGTTATTGCCAAATGTGATTCCGTTTTCGTTGGTGAAAACAGCTTGAGCATTAATTACATCAGGTTGTTCTTCACCTTCGTACTCCATAGAAAAGTTTTCGTCAAAGTCATAACTTTTTCCATTAGTGCAGACTACGCTTTTTTTTATGTAAGTTTGCCCTGTTTCAGAATCTTGGAGTGTAATGTTAAGCTTTGTTTCATTTTGGACTGGATTATAAATTGCGTAACGGAAAATCGTTGCGCGTGTCCAGTTTTGAAACTCTTCCATAATATCTGTAACAGCTAAAACAGGAGTTTTCAAACTATCGCCTTCTGGAAGATAAATGAACTGAAACTCCTGATGTTCGGTTTCTGCTGAATATCCTTCACCAAAAGCAATCCACGCTTCTGCCTTTATAGCTCCTCTTACCAATGTAAATTCTTCTTGGGTTAAAATTGCTCCATAGGTATTGTCTATATATGTAGCAGTACCAATTGAATAGTTTTTAGTATATCCATTAATCTTGATTCTAAGCTGCTTATCAACATTGCCTGAAATGCGAAATGGTAGCTGCACACTGTCTCCTTTATAAGCGGTTGCAATAGACCCTTCATAATTGGCAGATACGTTAGAATATATGACCGTTAATGTTACAGGACTTGCGGTAATACCGCTGGTCTCACCAGTTGCCACCAAACGAATCTGATATGTTGCATCTGATGTCAGCAGTTTACTAAGGTCAATTGTTTTTGTCTGACCAGACTGTATGCTAACTGTAAATTCTTTACTTGGGTCCCATGCTCCCCACGAGCCACTTGAATTTTGTGTACGGCATGAAACAACGATAGTTGCATCTTCATCTTGATCAGTTGTCTCCTGAGTAATAGGATTGTACTGCTGCCATAAATAAGACACCTCAACACTCGCAATTGGCTTACTCGTCACAAGAGAGCCAGACGAAATACGGGTCAATTTTACAATGTTACTAACCCCACCTTGTTCTTCCAGCAATGGAATAGCTATATTCACTAATCGGAGTGCTTCATTAGCTTCGGGGTCTGTCATATAGTCGTTATAAGCGTTTTTATCTGCAAATCCCCAAAAATGATAGTACCCATCGGTGTCTTTAGTTTGTGGAATGACTGGATAACCAATTTTGGACCCAAGCTGACTTTTCAAAAAAGCTTCAATATCCTCAATATCTACGCTTTGATTTAGCTCTTTGTCACACCAAGGCTCAGAGAGTGAGGTTAAAGTTTTACGAATTACTGTATTCTTTGCCATATCATTTGATTTAATTTGTTACTTTTTACGATTAGCTCCCCATCCGGTGCCATAATCCCAACCGTGACCATGCTGCCACCAACCACCGGCTAAACAGTTACTAACAGCCTCCCATATCAAACGTGCTCCTTGGTAAGTTGCAGATATGGCTCTACGGCCATAGTATCTTGCTGATAATTCTAATTTATTTCTGGTAATCATTCTTCAAAAATATTGTATTCAACAGTATCGATGATTTTTCCGCTTTGTAGGAGCGCATCATATTCATCTTGAGTTATATATACAGTAGAGTTTAATGATTCAATCATTTCATTGACTTTAGAAATCAGTTGATTAAACTCTGCTGCTGTAAGTTTTCCGCTGGCATTGACCCCTTGATTGGCGGTCTTTGTTCCTATAGTAAGTTTATCAATAGCCATATTATTAGAATATTATAGGAAATGAATAATCAAAATTATCAGATAGCCCTATCTCACATACAAAGACATCCGTGCCATCCATTTCATAGTTCAATGTCAGAACATTGTCACCGTCAGTTACATCAATATCTTCAAATCCGAGGTCAGTTGTCAAATCATCGCTCTTATATCTGTGCCATGTGAACGTAAAATGCTCCAACGCATATTCTACATTCACCGGCTGTCCTTGGTAATAAACAGTAGCGGTTAAAATTGTAGAACACACACCATTTTGAAAGGCGTTACCTTTAGATGAAGTTACCAAAATAGTATAACCTTGAACATATTGTTTTGTTATATTGAAGGTGTCAGTGTATGTTCGTGAATCATTAAGCTTAATAACACACTGAAATGTTACTCTGCTTTCGCCATGATAAGTCAAAGGATTGCCTTCAGCATCGGTTGTTGGTGGCGGCGTAACATAACCCAGCCAATAACAATCTTCAGGGAAAACTTCAAGAGTTGGTCCATTTGCCCCTGGAATCTTTTCCCATTTATCGCCAATCTGAAGATACCATTGTCTCTGACTGGATGTAGAGCTAAAACCAATCTCTTCTAAAGACATTACAATAGAAGCTGGACTGCATGTTTTACCAGTAGCAGAATCTTCCTGTCCAATGATTGTAAATGTGTCCTGACCCAAAATACGCATGTACCTATTGGCCATATTGTCTTGAGCATCTTGCCCAAGGTTATCCCAATTGAGAGTTACGTCCTTTCCAAAAGTTACTTTACCTTCTGAGTCCCACTTGATATTATTTTTAGCAAAATAACCTGAACCATCTTGGTTTAATCGGAATGAATTAGTACGAGTGTCAATAGCGCCTGTTCCATCATAATTCAGTCGCAATAACGGATTCTGAATGGTTCCACCAATACCCCCACGAGCAAACCAAGCTCCATAATCATTCGTTTCATTCAGTATTTCATCTGTTGGTTGATATTGAGTGCAGTACTCACCTGATTCAAGCTGTGGAGCAGTGATAAACAATATACGTTCATCTGGGTCTATGCTGCCTGCTACAGATTGATATATTGAATCAGAAAATGAAGGGACAAGTCCCATTGTCATGTTCTCGTCAATTTTATCTGGCTTCAATAAATCAAAAAACACATGTAGCCTTCTCCATTCATGAGTTTGATATGATGCTATTTGAATAGAACCTATTACTTTGCCATTTTGCTTGATACCAATTTGGCATGGTTTCTTAGCATAAGCCCAGAACGAGAAACAATACCGTTTAGTCAAATGCTTATCCAACCATTCACGTGTTTGAGCTAACATTGTTAATTCACGAGAGCTTTCTGTCTTGTACACATTTCCCATCCCTGTAGGGTTTAACAATGTTTCGTTATCAATTGTGATGTCTGTTAAAAAGTCCACATCACAAGAGTTACGAAAACAGTTGCGATGGATTTTGCCAGCATAAAATGTAGATGCAAAGCCATTCTCATCACCAGCTGTTAACGTACCGGAAATGTGTGCGGTCTGAGAAGCATATAACTTTTGGATATACGCTCCATAACCAGTTAGTGTGCCAAACACAGGATCTGATACACCATCCATTTTACCAATGCGTATAGATGTAGAATCTCCAAAATTAGAAATGCTATCAAGTAATATAATATTGAAGTCGGCTATCTCAACCCAGTCCTTAACACCTAATTTTTGTAGGTCAAGTTTGAATGTACGAAGATGGCGACCAGAGTTCATTACGTTAATTGCCTGAAAGTGGTAATGCCAATCTGTTGCAAACTCTTCAGTCCACTCCGCATCCTTAACATCACCAGTAGTATAGGCTATTTCAGCATTAACAGTAACAGCTTTGTTGGCACGTGCTTTATATGAGACTAAGACACGTTTTTGCGCTGCCACTAATTCATAAAAATCCTGATGCAAGCCACAAAATCCATCAGATACAGCATTTTTAGTCAAACGAACAATTCGATTGTTACCGTCTTCACTATTCTTATATTGCGATGCCAGACAGGTACCCCGAACTATATATTGAGAATGAGGATCTTCAAACGCTTCACTGGCTATATTCTCTGGCCAACATAAGCTCTTATTACGACCTATACCATCAATAACATCCATAAAAGGAGATTGACTGTCTGAGGCAGTAAGGTACAATGCGCCTGACCGGTCTGCGTTAAAAAGATTGGTGATTCGTACAAAATCAAGTAATTCTTTTGTCTTAGGGGCATCTCCTTCCAATAGTGCCCCCACAAAGTAAGGCACATCTTTTTCAATGTTGACAGTGGAAATGGTGCCATCATCCTTAAAAACAGGTTTACCATCTACATCATACTGAGCTTCTGTAGAAAATCGTTTAGTAGTGCCATGCGCTAAGACGCACATAAGCGAATAGATGATATTGGAACCGTCAAAATATTGGCGGCGCACAATATCACCAGTTTGTAATCCCTGAACTTTTTTAGAATCAGGGGCTATGAGTATTTGGTATTTCTCCAGTTTTACCGGTTTTGCCATCACTATAACGCTATCACTTCGTCTCCTGAGCAGCTATCACTCACCCATAGAGACCCATTTGTACCATATATTTTTTGGACTTCCAGTTCATATACTCGCATCTTTTTACGTACTGTAAGAGCATCAACAGTAGCGTGAAAGCCACCGTTGGTAATTTCTTCTTTAACTGCCCATCCATAACCAGCAAAGCCACTTGCAAAGCTGGGCGATGAAATACTACCGTCAAAATAACCATTACCTGCATACCGGAGACCGTCTGCTACTCCTTCAATGAACTTGCCATCATCAAAGAATAGAGCATCTTCTATCAGTCTGGTGTGATACTGATCGCTTTTTATTGCAAAATAATTTGCCTCAATAGGTTTGTCGAAGGCAAAAAATTCGCCATCAGTCAAAAAATGAAGCGTAGCGGACCAATCTAAATGCTTGTCTCTGAATGGAGAAGTGGTTTGCTCAAAGAATGTACTAAACATTAAATGCTCAGTTGGATGCTCATCAACTTCTCCATTCACATAAGGTATTAGAATATTTAATCGTTCAGTAGAATCGTCTTTATAAATAGCTGGCCCATCAACCGTTCCAAAACGAATTTGGTGAGGGAGTAAAATGCCCAAGTTAAAAGCATCAGTACGAAACGACTCCAATACTGATGAACCATTTACTGCACATTGAACCCTTAAACCATTTACAAAATTACCAGTACCTTCTTTAGAAATAAGTTTGAAGCTATTGGAATAATCCCAAATGTCCGACTGAAGTGAAATCTTGTTAGTTTGTTTTCCATTGTCACTGTCTCCCAAGTTCATTATCATTCCGGGAGCAGAGAACGAAACCACTTTATTATTGCGTACATGAATAATGTAATTCTCATCTAATTTAATTCCATGACCATTTATTATCCGCAAATCAGAATCAAGTACTGCACGATTTATTTGAACTACCTCTCCATCCTCTCCAACTTGGTCAATTATTTCTGAGTAAAACATTACCATTTGGTTACACTTCAAAGAAAAGCCATTGTCAACAGTAAGAGAGCCTTCTATTAAAGAATTTTGTTTAACGGTAAGGTTTTCATATATATTGGCACTTTTCATAGTCCAATCCACATCAATCTTATTAGAATTTCCTGAGTGGTAGAACTCGTGTTTGTTCCAGAAAATGCCGTCTTTATTAATAATGATATTCTTCAATGTAAAGACACCATCAATATCAATGTTGCCTTTCACAGATATGTCTTGCCGTTCTATAACAAGCGAATCGTTATTTAAATAAATACTCTTGTTACCATCGAAAGCGATACCGTCTCCAAAATTCAAGACCCCAGTAATATCGACATTCCCTTTGACATTAAGACCGCCATGAACAATAGCCCATTTATTTTCCTTAGAATCAATTGATACCTCAAATATTTTTTGTCCGTTGACACCAGCATCAAAACCATACCAAGCAGACAATGCGCCTTTCATAGAATCACCTCCACGAGATACAAATCCGGTAGGTCCAGTTTCTTCCCCACCTCCACCGATGCCATCCACAACAGAGAGAATGGAGTTTGCAAAAAGATATGCAGAGTTCTTCATCAAAATAGTAGAAAAATTTGATGACACCTTATCAATCTCTGCCTTTTTATCCTGATTAATTACAGGTTCCCCGTTTGAATCAAAAACCGGATTGCCATTACTGTCTAACACAAGCAAGTCATCGGAAGACGGGAAAACTGGAGGATCGACCTCATTAGCTTTCACCATCCCCTGATAAAGCTTATCATACAAGTAATACAGGTCACTTGTTTTATCAAGTTGTTCTTCATTAAAATCAAGTTGTGCGTTTGCCATAACTATTTCTGAATTTGAACTTTATTTGTTAAAAATCCACTATGACTGGAAGCAAACGACTGTATTTTTGCTTTCAGTGAAATAAAACTTGCAATAACATTTGCTGGGGGTTGAGGCCCCATCATGGTTGGCGTCATCATTTGTCCAAGATACCCTACAAGGTCTGACAAAATAGTTGCTAACTGTTGGCCAAGTACAGCATCGTCTGTTCCGCTATCGCTACCAATGTAAACAACACCGTCAATAACCTTTACTTTAGATTTCCCCTGAGCAATGGTGGCTTCGTCGTCGTTCAAGTCCAGCGTCGTCTTGTCATGTGTTATATTCAAACCGTCTTGCGTCATCGTCGAAGAAGTCTTATTGTCTCCGATGACTTGAGCAATCTGAGTACTGTCAATTGTCTGAGAAACTTTATTCTCTTCGTCTTCACCCTGAACGGTAGTCAATATTTTATCTTTTTCGTATGTTGTATTCGTTTGAACGCCGGTCAATTCCAATTCGTGAATATCAGGAGCATTCTCGTCATCAGGCTTGTACTCCTCGCGCTCTCTAACTCCAATGGAAATCTTTTCATGGGAATCAAGTTGAATAAGATCTACATGAGAAAACATGGTCACGTATTCATTGCCAGTTTCAGGGTCTTTGCTAACCAACACATCCGAATAAAGTTTTGGGATTATAATATATCCTTGAGTGTCTTTCTGGATGGCAGTCAGCAAAACGCCTTCGTGATAACCTATTTTAGCGTCTTCTGACTCAGCTATAGACCAGTCTGCATATTCTTGTACATCAATTGTACCGAACAATTCATCGTCCTCATCAGTGTGGATTTTGGCAACGAACCCAGTGACTTTTGAGGTGCCTCGAACAATGCCTGTCTGACGATTGACAATACCTTTTAAGGCTATGGAACGAATAGCCTCACGTATCATCTCGTTAGATGAATGGTCCGTTAAATGTTTTTTCTTGTCAGTCATAACTATTTGTCCTGAGCTTTGTTGCCGTCTCGTTTAATGCAATACGGCAATGTTATTCTTTGACGAAATCCATCTGTACCAAAGGTTGTTGTTACCTCTTCAACTAAATAAATCCCATTTTTTCCAGGGTATCTTTTGTCAATTAGCTGCACTTGCTGTGCGGTATGGATATGTAAGTCACCAAATAATGTCAACGAACCCTCTATCCCTGTCATATTGTACCCTTCAAAATATTTAATTGCCTCTTCAGCTAACTTCTGAACTGTAACAGGAATGGTTTTAGAGACAAAAGCAATCTGTGTATAAAGTTTCATGTCCACCTTATCATTAGGAGCATCGGTCAAGTATCTTTTACCAGCTTTTAGAGCTTTCCTACTGAGTTTCGTCTCATTGACATAGCGATAACGTGAATTACTGTTAGATTCATCTTTTGCAGGATCATATTGAGGGTTTCTCAAAATAGTGATGTTGATAAACTTATCATCAGATGAAATACCATTGGCTTTCACCGCTAAAAAATCTTTGTCAGAAGAGGTTAAAGTAAGCCCGTTGTTTGCTACATGATAGTCGAAATGAATTGGAACTACCACTGGAGTTGTAGCGGCATTCAATAGTGAGTCTTTACCTGGATTTGAAAAATAAGCTCTTCCTATTTGAATGGCCGGTTGACCATTGTAATCACTCAAATAACAGAACAATCCGTATTTAGCCCATTCTGTTAACACATCAGCTACCGTCAAATCGGTGTTCAATTCTACTGCTCCTAAGTCAAAATCCATTTTAGCTGTATCTGGATGCAAAATAAGACCAGTATTCTCCAGAAGTTTATACCTTCCGTCTTCACCAATAAAGTCTTTAACTTCACACTTTTTCAATTTGACTTTAGGGCATGAAATTGTTTTCAAAAAACTGGCTAAATTCTCGCATTCCAATTCAATAGGGGTGTCAACGCTCACTTTCGTGATATACCCATCAAACATTAAGCTCATATATTTTTTGGAATCAGCTCCTGTGTTCTTAAAGTTTGATAGATATTCATTGTATGTATTATTGTCATTATAAATAGTTTTACCAGTATTTCCAGTTTTTGCCATTTCAGCGACTTTGGGGTCTGTTGTATATCCAAGATAGATCTTTATACGTTGTCCTACTTTGAAGGTATCTGCTGAAGCCACAGAGGTCTCTGTACGAGTTTCCTCAACTACACCACTATTGGAAAGTTGAACACTGATTTTTTGAAAATCTTTCTCTTCTTCAGCAGTTCTGGCAGTAATGGTTTTGCGCACTATGGTGCCACGCGGAAAACGTACAGAAGCGGTTCCGATCAGTTTTTTGAAAGATTCTTCTATTTGTACATCTTCGACTTCACAAATACGCATAATATCACCACTTACATCTCCATTAGGTTTCTTTTTATCTTTAGGAGTCCATATTTCAATCAAAGAAATGAGAATATGGAACCCTGGCTGTTTATTTGTATCGAACTCTGCCATAATTTTAGATATTAGGAAGTAACTCATCAAGACCGGCACCTGCTAATGAAGATGTTGTGTTTGTTGCAACATTCAAAGCTGTCTTAGCTGCCATTTGTGCCAGCTTGTTGTCAAGAATAGTTTTGTACCAAGAATCCCATTGCGATTCTGCAAGATCCTTATTTATAACAGCTATCGTGTCAGATTGAATTGTTATTGCATCATCCGGTTCTACCGCAACACACGTAAAGCTATAAGGCTGGATATTCTTGTATTCAGCGGAATCCAGTGAAAAATCTTTGATAATAACACGAGTAACGCCAAGAAGTCCAAAAGTGATAAAATTTACATTTACTATCCCATTGTGCTGCATAATTTTCACAAAGCGCTTTACAGCTTCTGTCGGGTACACACCTTCGTCATTTGAAACAATAGAACCACTGATAGTGTATGTCATGTCACCACCTGAAACCAATTCTTTACGTGTAAAATCGCGCCCTTGGACTTGCGTAAGAATTATGTTTTTACTACTATTCATAGACACCTTTGGTGCAAGGTCTATATGAAACACAGTCTTTGTATCAAATGGATCTGCTTTATAATTTTGAGTTGTATGTTGAATTTCATTACCCGGATTCCATAACTGTTCAAGAGTGCTCTTTTTCTTTATCGTATAAGATTCAACTGAATTTTCATCCCATAAGACATCATCATAATGTACTTTGTCCTCGCCGTCAAAAGACAATATAAGTGCTTCGGGAACAGGAGTTCCATACTTCGTTTTTGCAATAAGTTTGTGTCCCCCCTCACAAATAATAAATCCAAAGTCTTCAGTCGATTTCTTACCATTATTAATGAGAACTTTACGATTGGCATCTTGCTCAGTACGCATCGCATCTCTCATTTTATCACGAGCATATTTTTCATATCTTGGAAGGAGACTGTTTAATTCCCCTTCCAAGGTTGACATAGCGAGTTGCTTAGCTACATGAACCAAAGCACTTTTATATGCAGAACGAGAAACATATTTAATTCCACCCTGCGTTTTTTGGTATCGCCAATTTAGGCTGTTTACAAATTGAGAGGTCGTATTTCCTGCATTAAATACAAGATTTGACCATACACTATCAAAGTACCCCATATATTACGTATTTGCAAGGCCATTCAGCATCATGGTACCGTCTGCGGCGGCTTCATAGAGTGCGTAGGCAACTTCACGTTTGATTTTGTCGATTATGGCAACGTTGTTTTCGTTGGTCAAGTCAATTGAGTCTACATTCATCAAATTTTGAATGTTGATGTTAATTTGTTTTGGAATTGCGCGCTCCTTTTTATGAGATTTATAATCTGATGTTCTTGTACCAGTGTGTCCATCTTTGCCATCTCCACCCAGTGCAACTCTGTTATTAGCCCCTGTCGGATTAGGATTGGCGATTGCATTGCCCATTTGCTGAGGGGTCATAGTTACACCTGTTGTAGTATAGGCGTTTTGCGGCGTCATCCAATTATTTTCGCTATTCCAAGAAGCCCACCAGCTATATGGATTGCCAGATGTGGCATCAGACGAAAAGAGTGTTGGCCATTCTGAATTTACAGTCTGTACAGTTGTAAGCAGTGTATTCATGTTATTGGACATATCCAACAACCCTTTCGATATTTGCGCTGGCTGATTATTATCATCAATAAGTTCCCATTGTTTTGAGCTTGCATTCCAACGCCATTTTTGACCATTTACTTCTCTAACTTCGCCATCACGTGAACCAGACAATTCTACATTTGAGCCCATAAATGACTGGGCTAATGTCAATAATGTGTTGGCGTATGTCTGAAGTGCCTGAGTTGAAGGAGACGCTTCAAGACCAAGTTTCTGAATTGACTCCAAAAGACGCTGCATGTGCCCTGCTGCTGTTTGTGCCATCGTCTCAGGTGTTTCACGTCCTTTCGGGTCAAACCATCTACCATTTCCATCATAACCAAAATGACGATACCAACCGGCAATGTCATTCGGGTTATAGTCAGCGAGTGTATTGCCGAGAATGTCATAATCACTCCATTTAAGAGTCTCAACAACATCATTTTCTGTCAACTTACCATTTGCCAACTTTTCCTTAAACTTTATAAGGGCATTTTGAGCATTTGTAATTTGAAACAATGACTTCCAAAGCAACTGGGAGCCAATGTAAGACTGCGCAATGTCTTCGCTTGTCCAATGTTTTGCAATATCACTGTCTTCATTCCATTGGTTAGGGCGAGTAAGATTGGCCCATGAAGAAGGGCCATAAGTAGATGCGAAAGTGTCACGCCAATTTTTTACATCCTCAACAGTCGATTTACCATAAAGCATTTGAGCCAAACGCCGCTGATTTTCATCAATTATTTTAGAACGATATTGTCCATGCAACATTTCCATTGCAGCAGCAACATCATACATAACAGCATCGTTGGCATCTGATGTACCATCAGGATTATTAAACTTTATAATATTACCATCAGCATCTTTATATGCCCAATAAGTATGAGTTTGTGGTCTTCCATACCGATCATAGCCGTATGTTTCTGTTTGTTTATCAATAGATAAGCCGAATTGTTTGCCGTATTTATTGAACATATCGGCAGCATTCTGGGCCGCACCTGAACTACCAAAAACTGAATCAGCAGAATAAAACCGTTCATACATGGTTTTATATGTTTCATTGCCAATGTCTTTTGTCGTTGTAGCATTAGGTGTTTCAATACCAAGAAGTTCCTTCATCAGCTCAGTACGGCGTTGAATAAGGTCGTTAATGTCATAATTCTTACGCCATACAAATTCAAGGTAACGTTCTGTACGAGTATTACCATTCAATAAAGCCCCATCAAGTAATTGATGGCTCTTCGTAAAATCACTCACAAAACCTGCAAGTTCGTTGAGGTTTTGGTTGAAACTGGCGAGAGAAGTTCCAAGAGCACCAAGTGCTAATCCGGCAGCTGCAATCCAACCGGCAGGACCGCCTACCATAGCAGCCATTCCAGCCGCAGACAAAAGCCCACCTGACGCAATATCCCAACCATTTGCATTTTCCTTGGTCATTTGGTACATACCCATCATCATACCGGCAGAACCAATACCCATTTTACCCAAACTGCCAAGCCCGTTTCTTATTTGCAAATTCCGAACTCGTCTATTAAATGCTTTACGGTTTTGCTTGTAACGGTTTAATGCAGATTTATCTTCTGCTTGTCTGTTAGCATATACGCCAGAGTTCCATGCAGCAACTTCTGCATCTCTTCCGAAATTATCGATATTATTCAGATAATAGCCACTGGTTGATGCGTGAGGTCTTGACAAATCTAAACCTTTGCCAGCTTTTATATATTGTTTATAAGACAACGATGGAAGCCCCATCATTCCTGCAACAATGCCCAAAGGAGACGCTAACGCAGAGCCACCTGGATTCTTTAACCCAAACGGTATCATAGATGCTGATGCTGCACTGCCTAATTTTCTGAAAGAAACTGCCAAACTCAATATCACAGCACCGACCTTTCTCAATCCCAAAAGACTAAGAAATACACTTCTAACAGCTGTAACAGCTTTTACGACTGGCCAAATCATTAACTGGAATTTAGCCCATACTTTAATGATACCACCAAATTTGTCAAAAAACACAGCAAACCATTTGGAAGCATCAATAAGAACTTGAATAAACTCCATTAAAGCATCGGCAACCTTCTTGAATGTTTTTTGAGCTTCAGGATTCTTGTTAGGGTCCATCCAATCAATTGCAGATTTCATCCAAGCACGTAACCCTCCCTGCACACCATTAAATGCAGTTACTCCTTGATCTGTAAAAACAGAGGTAAGTTGTGCCCACAAACCCTGGAAAGTGTTTTGCTTTTCTTCGGCCAAACGGCGTGTCATACCGCTCGCTAAAAAGTTTTCAAGATAAACGTTTTCCCATTTATCTGCATGAGCTGCAAGGGCTACAGCACCGGAAGCAGCTGTTTTATGGAATATTCTATAAAAAGCATCTACATCGAGGTTTTTGTCATGAAGCTCTTGAAACACTTGAAGCAAGTCTTTTCGTTTTCCAGATTTATCTGTAAGACTAACACCAATCTCATCCCAACCTTCCTGCTGTTTTTTGGTAGGATTAGCAACGTTTGCCATAATTGTACGCATAGTTGTACCAGCCTGGGAGCCTTTGATACCAGCATCACCTAATACACCGATGGCCGCAGTTGCCTCTTCAAAAGATATACCACCAGCAGAAAGCAAAGAAGCAGCATATTTATAGGCTTCAGCTATCTCCGTCAAAGTTGTATTAGACATGGTAAACGTATTAGTCATAATATCAGCTGCATTGCGCATCTTATTTGGTGCAATGTTATATGCAGTCATAATATTTGTTACCACATCTGCGGTTTCGCCAAGCTCTGTGTCACCAACCAAGGCTATGTCGGCAATAGGACTAATAGATTGCTGAATTGCATTTGCATTTAAACCGGCCATAGAAAGGAATCTGGCTGCATCTGCAACCTCAGTCATCTTAAATTTAGTCTTCATTCCAACATTACGGATAACTTGAGTCATGTGAGCAAATCGACCTGCAAAATTTTCTTCATTGTCATGTGACTTCAAGATATTTTCTACCGTCTTCATTATGTTGTCATATTCAGTAGCCTCGCTGAATACATCGGATATAAGCATACCAGCCCCTGAAAGGCCATAAGCAATGCCCATACCTTTCAACATATCTATTGCTATACCGCCGTTATTGGGGAGTGGTGTTGGTCCCCAAATCTTATATCCAAGATTTGTCGGATGCTTAATTGCAGATGGATAATAGCGTTTGGATGAAGACGATGTACTGGAAGGTGCGGTGCGTGTTCGTTGCACAGAACCAACTGTTGTAGAAGTAGCAGTTGTTCGAGAGGTGGCTTTAGCTTTATTACCTGTACCACCCAAAGTAACACCCATTGCATTTAGCTGTTGCACTTCAGCCTTAGCCATTTGTAAAGCACGAATCAACTTGCCAATCTTCTGAGTGGCAGGTTTAGTGTCTATCTTAACAGAATATTTTCCTCTGTTAAGTGCACTCATAGTCTCCACGAGACCACGAACTTTATTTTGTAAGTCTATAATTGGTTTCGTAGCTTTATCCATTGACGATACCGCACGCTTAAACGAATTAATCGCGGATTGTGCATTGGCAGCATCAACATTGACTATATAATTTACTTGATATGTTTGTCCGGCCATAATTAAATCGGTCTTTTACAAAGAATAGAGATATGGATAAAGGCATGGGGAAAAGATTAGCCCCCGCTACACAAGATTTGTAACGAGGGCTTTCAACGAGTTTTATAATCCTAAAGCATTTGCATGTCTTGTGATGACCATTTGTCCGTGCATCCATTCAGCTTCGCAAACAAGTCTGGCGAACTCTTCATCGTCAAGGTCATCAATGTTGACTCCTGGAAAATAATGTCTTAGGAAGATTATTTTTTGACGGAAATAATCATCCTCTTTTACTTCCCAGGTTTCGATAAATTTATGACACGACCACCGCGCATCTGGATAATATGCTGAAGCTGACCCATAAGACCAAAAAGGAACAATGAATCATCGTCAATAAGTTCACGGTCCCCATCCATGAAACAATCACGAGCAAGCTGACGCATAGCCGATGCCTGATCTTTCTGAGCGAAAGTCATGTACTTAGAGAAATCGATAAACGAAGGCTGACAAAAGTACCCAATGTAGATTTCCTTTTCATCATAGTTGGGATCGCCTTCTACCATTAAGGGAAAAATCTTCTTCTTCGGGTTCTTAGCTTTCAGTTCAGCAACTTTCTTTTCAACAGTTGCAAGCACTTGAGGGTCGATGGCCTCGACTTCCTGTGTTTCAATAATTTCTTTATTTTCCATATCTTTATGAATGTTATTAAAGTTGTCTTTATTAGAGAATAGCGCATCGATAGATTATAAGAGTGAAAATACACCAAAGAAAATGCGACACCAGCTAAAAGCCAGTGTCGCATACACTCTAATAAATCCTATGGAAGAAAATTATTTAGTGCTCAATTCAATTTTGAACGGGTTCAACTCAAATTCCTTGGTGATGTTTGTATCATCCTGAGAGACCTCCATTCCGTCTTCGTTGAACAAACAACCTTTTAGAGTAACAGTCTCCGTAGAGAAGTCTTGAGTATTAAACTCATTTGCAAAAGAAATCACCAAATCAAATTCGCCAAGAGCCATCAAAGAACCTTTAAGTGCTCGAAGCTGAACCTGAGTATTGTAGTCCATCGTAATCTGAGCTGTGTACTCAGTGTTTCCAAACCCACGATTTACAGGCTCTCCACCGAGACCATAATTGGTCTCAACTTTCTTCTTTCTGTTCCACTTAATAGCGGTTACTCCTTGAAGAATAATCGGGTTTGGATTAGCTGACCCAGTTAGAGCCAAAGAAGTCAGCTGAACCATTGCCCATGAATAGGCTACGTTATTTACAATCATTGTAGTATGTAATTTTTATTACTGCTGACTTACGTAAAGGCCTTCCGTCACTTCAATCGACTCGGCGCATCCCATAGGAACGATACCATACGAAAGAGTCAGCTTTTTGGTAACAAGAATATTCTGTTCAGCTGGTACTGTAATAAATGCAGTGCCGCTAATTTCCTCTGCGCTTTCCATCTCATCCAAGATGTCTTTGAGAAGGTTCTCAAAAACAGTTACCTGAGCAGAAGACAGATTGCCGTTAGAAGGGTCAACTTTAATTGGAGAGTTCACATAGGGAAGCAACGCTATACGAATGAGACGACGGGATTTGTTGATTGTTCTGTTACGTGAAATGGTACAAAAATCTCCAGCAGAACAAGTATGATCGTTAGCAAAATATGTATGGCCTTCCATTCCCTCAAAAGAGCGGACAAACACATATCCAGCTTCCTCTAACGCATTTAGCTGAGATTTACTTAAAGCTGAATAGCTAAGCCCATTTTTAATTCCACCCTCAGCCAATGATGAATCTCCAAATCCCATTTCAATTGCTGGAATGTAATTTACAAGGTCAAATTGGCGAACCCAACCAATAGACTCACCAACTCCGGCTTGTGTTAACGTACCAAGAGCCAATCCAACAACACCTACAGGAGTTGTTGATTCAAGAGATGCTTGCATACGTCTAACTTTTTCATCCATAGATTGAGACAGCAATACTGTTACATAGCGAGCATCAACTACGCAAGAAGGAATTTTGCTGATTGCAATCTGATCTTTAGGACTGGAGTCAACAACCACTTTAGAAGTGTTTGCACACAGTAAAATAGAAGCTGGAGCAAAATAGTCGTCAGCAAGCTCAACAGCGACACGATTAATATCTGCAACGAGATTGAGAGAGTAGGTGTTTGCCATTGAATCGGGTTGGCTCCACAATTTCTGTTCAGTCCATACACCAATCTGGAATATTGATCCGCTGGCTGCACGCTGCATCTCAATAATTGCATTCCAATTATCAGAACAATCCGCAAACATGACAAACAGTCGTCCACTACCACCAGCCATACTGAAGAACTGGCTGATATGGTAATACGGAATACCGGCCAAAATATCCGTGCTTGCACTGTCTTCTTCGTCAACCCCTCCGGTATAAGCAGTAATCCCTGCCTCAATAGCATCATTAAGACTATTAAGCTCTACTACTTTGTCCTTCCATGTGTCAACGATATTAGCGCCACCACCCTCAGTCCAAAAGTTAGACTGACCAGAGATGTCGAAAATGAGACCACATACTTTTTCAATTGTGTTAGATCGCAATACCGGAATATTACCATCTGTGTCTCGCATAAAAACATTTCCTAATGCCATTGTATGATAGTTTTATTATTTGTAAAATGGATTTTGATAGAGAACCGCATCCTTCAAGAACGTTTTCGGAGTATCGGTTGGAAACACGCCTCCCAATTTATCAATATATGCCTCCTTTATCTCTGCATGACGTTTCAGATAGTTCATCGCAAAAGGAGGAATATCTCTCTGAGATGCACCAACTGTTTCGGTGATTATTTCGTCTTTTTCAGAACTGTCTGCTGTACCCTCATGACCACTGTTTTCAGGTTTCTTTTCAGGCTCGTTATCAACCTCAGAGGCTTCTTTTTCTACAGGGGCTTCAGCTATTTCTGTGTTTATCTGTGAGGTTTCAGGTTCCGGCGAATTTATTTGTTCTGTTAATGTTTCCGTACCTTCAATTGCTTTCTTTTTAGCCATAAGATTATTGAGTTAAATGAAAAAAGGAATGGAGTTTCGGCGTCTCCACTCCTTTTTTTCGATGATACACTAATTATTACTTATTAATCAGTATGATTTTTGTACGGTGTCCAAACGACAATTTCACTCGGACGAACCAGGTTAACGTCCATTTTTATTCTCATTTGGAAGAAATACAATTCAGAATTTGCTTGAAGGCGCTCAACCTTTACAGACTCTTCATCTGTGCTGTAGTCAATTGCCATCCACAAGCATGACTCCTGATCCGTAGAGAACTTACCGAAGAAAATAGTTGAATCAGGCATACCGTCGATTACAACAATTTCCTTTCCTTTGAAAGTTCTGCGGTTGACATCAGGGTTTTCAACGTACTTGTATTCCTTCTGAGTAGTCAGGTACTGGTCGTACAGGTCCCATGTTTCCCAACCCATAACAAATTTGAGCTTCTTTGACTTACGTACATTGGCAGGAGTCTTCTTCCAGATTGTGTACAAAGCATCTTCTACATCTTTACCTGTGGTAAATTCAGTAGCGCCAGCCAGAACAACTCTACCAGAAGCAACTTCATTTTTAATAGCTTCTGTAACTCCACTGCTTTTGTCAACCGCATCTTGAGCCTTCAGGTTTGCCATTACTCTCGCAAGAGCACCGTCGAAATACTTCATCTTACCAGCAGCGGAATCTCCACCAAGTTTAGTGCCACCTACAGGTGCATCGATTGTAGAATCATCTCCGCCCTTTTTACCACACCAGATACAGTCATTTACATACTGATCTTTTCGATCAAGCAGCAAACGAAGCATTGTTTTTTGAACAGCAGGGTCAAGTTCTCTAAACACTAACGGACCTTCAGGCTGGGCAAATCGCCAATACTCTTCAAAATCACGAGGGTTAAACTCCAAGTAAATCATAAAGTCCTGCGGGTCGAGATAACGCTCAGACAGTTTGTACTGGTTAAATCCAGTTTCGTCATTAGCGGCTCCTTCAGTAGATGTAGGAGTTGGTTTGTTATCCTGAATAATAGAACCAAGTTGAATATGAGGCAGAACGTAACGTTTCTGAATACCGGGCTTCACATGAACAAGACCGGCCTCATAGGTCTCATTCCCCTTCGCGGTATAAACAAGGAGGTCTTCAAGTACCTCACCCGCATAAGTGTTACCGGCAAAATTGATTGTAGCCATTGTTATAAAGTACGGGGATTAAAATTTTTCAAATTCTACCTTGCCGAATTTTGCTTCAATTTTGGCTTTCATCTGAGCGTCAACATCTTTCAATGTTTCTTCGATTTTGCCTACATTAGCAGGGTCATCAGCAATTTCTTCTGTGATTACTTCACGAGCCTGGATTGATGCAAGAGTGCTCTTTACTGTAGCGAGGTCGGATTCAGCCATCTTAGTCCAAGCATCTTTTGCAGAAGCCTCAATTTTACCTGCCTTGATTGCGTCGTTGACAACGGCTTCAATCTCAGCTGTGCGAGCTGCTTGCTCGGCATCCTTGTACGCCTGAAGCGATTTCTTAGTCTCTGCCAGTTCACTGTTGACATTAGCGAGTTCAGCCTCTTTGCCTTCCAGTTTGATCTTAGTAGCAGTAAGCTCACTCTGAGTGTTTTTGAGTGCTGCTTCTGCATTGATCAACTCAGCAATGCGAGCTTCAATCGCTGCGGCCTGAGTGTCCTTAGCGAGTCCAAGTTGTGCTGAAATGGCGTCGAAATTGTTTTTTTCGTTATTTTCCATTTTGTTATCTTGGATTGGTGAATAATTGTCTTTCTGATTACGAATAGCACTTATCGATTCAATAAGTTTATTTTCGTCCACTTCAGCAGATACAGCAGACATGATATTGCGCATATCTGCCGCATTATCAATGCCTATCATTTCATTTTTCACTTTGTCACGCACCTTCTTAGAAGTCTTGATGACATTCTCTGTTGGGAGGAATCCTGCCTTAACAGCGTCTTTGGCACTGAAGAAAGTGCCGTCTGCATCTCCTTCGCCGTTCATAATTTCTGCAACCTTGTCTTTAGCAAGCCCAAAACGTTTGGTGTAGATGGTTTCCAGCTGTGAGCGGAAAGCTTCAACAGTTTGCTTCACTGATGGGTCAGCATCTTCAACTTTTGAGTTAAAAGGATTGTGAATCATCAGCAATGAGTAGTCGTGCATATAAAGATTGTCTCCAGCGGCCCAAATAACACTGGCCATAGAAGCAGCAATGCCTTCTATCACACAATCAACTTCAATCGGACAAGAGCGAATAACTGAGAATGTGCTCATTCCGTACAGTACAGAGCCGCCTTCAGAATTAATCATTACGATAATCTTTGAAGGCTTTACATAGTCTTGCAACCATAAAAACTCATCGTTGAAGCAACGAACACTATACTCATCTACGGCTGAAAAAAAGCGAATGATAGCTGGCTGACCTTCCTCGGCCTTGCCAACCACGTATTTCAAATTTTCTGCATCCATAATTGATTACTCTTTTTCCAAGAATAGAACATTGCAAATCAAGTCGGGTGAAATCATTGTTTTTTATCATAAAATCCTGCAACATCCTCAAACTTCGGGTATTCGTGATTAGGTATGTGGTCTGGATTTGCAATTTCGTTTTGGTCACTTGGCTGAGTAAACGGAGGTACAGTAACGTACACATCCTTATAATCCTTATAGGCGTATGATGTGAAATCTTGAAACCAAATTTGATAGTCAATCCAATAAGGTTGTAGTGCATCGTCAAAAGTCAATGGCTGATCCCAATACTCCAGCTGAAAACGATAGACCAATGCTGGAAAATCGCTCTTTTTAGATTCAATGGCTGCAACAATACGTTTATACACTTCAAGCCCCTCACACTCAACCTCGTCATCGCTGTTATTTAATCGATTAAGGACATAATGAATGCGCATGGTTCCTTTACCATCAGCAATATTTGAAGTTCCAACATTGTAGTAAATATTAATAAAATGAATAAATACTGCTGGAAAAACAATTCCATACTCTTGATTATTCCCATTGTACTTAATACGATTTAGCTGTCCATTATCCAACTTGATAGTTTTGAACAATGGGGGGCTATTAGGATCTTTAGGGTCTTTAGGAATAGATTCCAAAATTTTTCGTACAGCCTTATATGCTTCAACCATTGCATTGGTTTCTACAACTTCCTGCACTTCATCGCTTTCATGGTCGGGAACAACAGGAATTTCTTTCGGAGCTGATGGTCGTATTGGTTTATGCTTGTCAATTATCATAGTCTTACACCAGGAAATGTTCTAAAAAGTATTCTTTCTAATTCTCTCAATTTGTCATTCATAACCGATGAGTCCCGTTTTTCCGTAGGCATAAACTGGCGCTGAGGCATATTAGCAACTCGACCGGTTCTTACAGATGGATCGTCAGAGTTGTGTACTGCGGCAAAACAAAATCCTTTATGATTATATGTTCCTTTAAATGATTGAGGGTCAGTAAAAACTCTAACCTTACCTTTTGCACGATTATAGGATTCAGTCTCATAGACAATAGAGTTCCGTAATGACCGAGATTCAACCAAACCTCCGACAGTAAAACCACCTTTATTCCTCTTAGGACGATGCTTCCAAACCATACTTCCTTTTGAATTAAATCGCTTCATATCAAAAGATTTTTGGAAAATATCAACTGCGGATTGTCCTACTGACACTTGAAAGTCCCAGACATTCAAATCAAAAGCGTGTGGCAACGGTTTCCACTGAGCAACAAATTGTTGTGGTGTCAACGGAATGCCTCTATTCATTTGCGCCATCTTCTAAATATTTTGCTTTGATACGCTTGGCTATGGCATTGAGACGACCTACGTGCCGCTCATCAACTTGAAAATATGGGTGCTCATCTGAGAATATACGACCGCCAAGAGCTACACTTTCCTTAAATGTGCGATTAAACCAATCTGGCATTTCTGGAACCGTAGACGCTTGGATAGATGCCATGATGGTTTCAGTATCTTCTATCAAATAGCAACGACATTGATGCTCAATAGGTGGAATCAACCATGCGGGAAAACTGGACTTCGGAGCGGTAAACCCTTCATATTGAAGATGCCACGGACGCACACGCTCATCACCTTGCGTCATATACATCAAAACCGTGTTGTCTTTTATCATTGATAGGTATGCAGCGATAATCATAGCATATTCAATGTCTACATTTTCGGTGCACATATACCGTTCATGGAATTTAGAAAAGACTGGGAAATAAAAATCAAGCCAATACTCTTCATCCATTTCGTCTTCATCCTCGTCAGTCAGTGTCTCTGCTAACTCAGCCATATCGTCAGCCATCTGGTATTCTTCAGCTACCGCAAAGTCAACCAAATTATCGACTGCGGCTAAGATGATATTACGCTGAGCCATTTGCTCGCTGTTAAGTTCATCCGTATTACGAATCAACCGTAGCGCTTCCTCGAAATCAAGACCAAAACCAGCACACGCTCTCCGAATAGCAATATCTGCACGAGCATCCATGAGCGCTTCCAGTGATTCCCACTCGCCATCATTGTTCGCCATACTGATTACAAAATCATGGAACAGAGGAAGAAGTATGGCTACTTCCTCTTCATGCCGGTCCTTGCTATCATCCGGTTGCTTCAAAGCAACTATATTGGAGAGAGGGGTCGGACCTACTGCCCCCTCTCCCGAAGAAAATTTTTAGTTTCACGGGCACGTCCGTACCTACGGGAATACTCTTCATCGGTGAGATGACGGGTTGCATTCTTACTATAACCTATACTACCTCCACTGCCTCCAGTTGAACCACTTACTGCACCATCCACAACGTTGAGTTGGCGTTTGACCTTAACACCAAATTCCTGCTCAATCGTTTCAGGGTCCATTTCCCATGATGTACATAGATTTTGGAATAGACGTATGCGGTCTTCATCAGACATCTCAATGCGCTTTGCATATTTGAACTCCAGTCCATCTGGAAGATAACCCAAGCGAACAAGGCGAGGTATTACAGTTTCATTCATTATCAACTCAATGAAATCACGATATACCTCAATGCGATCACGGAAAATATTTTCATGTGCTCTCGTAGCACCGACATACGATTGAGTAGCACCAGCCATTGATTCTGAACCAAGAATAAGATTGGAAACATCTTTATCCACATTAGCAATCAGCCCAGTAAATACATGCTCAGAATTACTCATAGTGAAGGTCTTAATGTCCACCTCATCATTCAATCCGGTTACAATCACCTTATTCTGTGCAGCACTGGCAATGTCATTTGCCATTCGTTTACGGTCAACAGTGTTTTCTGATTCAGTCTTACCATGAATAATAGGCTGACCATAAGTGTGTGAGAAGTTGACATAATTGGCGAATGTGAATTTTTTAGCCAGAATTAAAGGAGCGACAGCAGAGAATAATCCAAGCTCTCCACTATTGATTAATACATAGTGGTTTAAGTACTTTGGGTCATCAAAGCTCCATTGAGGCATCCAAATACCTTGATGCTTCACAATTCTGCGTTGGTCTGCTAAAATATTACGGCGCTCAACAAAATTCACGGTGAGCCCACCGCGTTCCATTTCAGGGTCAACAAAAAACTCCAATCCGGTATAGCCATACAGTTTTGATTCGGCAATACCGCGTATAATCTTTAGAAATTCTGTATTCTGAATCTTCCGTGTGGCGGCTATGTCTTTGGTATATTTGCCTTTTTCATTCTGCTTTGCCATCATAAATCGTTCTCCAACAATCTGAGAGAACAATGTTTCCATGACTCCACGTAAATGAGCGTCTTGCTGAACGCACGCTTCATATATGTCAATCAAACGGCTACGGTCATCCAACACCGTACCGGTTTGTAGGTGCCGATAGGCAGACTGGAACCGACATCTACGTTCAATCTCCCTAACGTATTCTTGTACACTCTTCTTGCTGGTCATAAAGACACTCTCCAGCTGTTGAGTGACATGTGAGTTATTTGATAATTCTGCGTTAGCCATTTGTAACTGTATTTACTTTCTGAAGAATAGAAGTTTTTAACCTCTTTTGTTTTAAGTGCAAACACACAATTATCTTAAATATATAGTCGATTAAATAAAAATAATAATTTTCTAAAATTACAACTAACTGAATATCAGTAATAATTAAAATAAATTATATCAAAAGGATAATTTTCGTTATTGTTATATTGAAAATTTATATACCTTTGTAGCGACAATTTAAGTTTTACTTTAATGCAAATCATTATGGAAGAAAAAGATCTGAACTATTTTCGAGTAAAAACAGAATGTACAGTTGAACTCTCCGATGGTGCTTTGGCTAAAAAGAAGATTGAGGAACTAATACTTGCAACAAGCTACACTGAAGCTGAGATGCTTGTAAATGAAATCATATCTTCTCTAAATCGCACCCAGTTCGGTAGCGTCAACTATGAAATCATCAAAACAAAGATTTCAGATGTATTATTCAACGACACCCTTGTTCAAGAGCAGACAGTAAAAGATTTCTACTGCAATTACTTTGAAGAGGATGAAACCACCGGCGTTGGTCTTTATATGGTAAAAGTAATGTTCTTGACTCTGGACGAACGCACCGGTAAGGAAAAGAAAACAGTTGAGGATTTCTATGTTCCAGCACTTTCAAATGCTGATGCAAATGAGAAAATCAACAAACATCTAAGCAAAACAATGTCGGATTTTGTAATCCGAGACACCAAATTTGACAAGGCAGAAGCTATTTATTGGCCACTTGATGTACATAAGAGAAAAGTTGAAAATTTCGAGCTTAGCTAATGTTGGGGCAAGCAGGGAAAGGCGAAATAAAACTACAGTGTAAAGAGCAATCCTTTCCTGAATTTCCCAATCTGCTCTTTGGTCAAAGTGAATCTGGGCGGTCATACTTTGACGCCACACACTATCTGTCGAAAATGACAGAGCCTACGCCTATACAGCCATTCTTCAATCAGTATCGTTACCAAATTAAATCACTGTGTGACACATACGAAATTCAACCAGATCAAGTATGCTTAATCAATGAAGAAGGGCATTATCTAATTGATGGAACACTCCTGTTCCTGTTCATAGCATTTGTCGAACCTGATTTTCTGGCATATATGTGTGATAGAATCTTTGAACTATTTGCACACGGGGTAACTGTTTCAGACACATATCTTGTATCAGCAGCTCGTACTCGCTTATCCAGAACAATCCTATCAGCGATAAGTGACTATGAAGAAAAATCTAAATAACAAGACCAGCAACCCTGTTTTGGTCTTCAGTCCACTTAAAAGATTTATTGGCTACTTTCATTCGCTAACAGCGGCCGCATCTGCTTTCAAGATGTCGCGTTCATCGATACACCAAGCATGTGTCGGCCCAAGCATATCTTGTTGCGGTCTTTATTTTCGATTTCTTGCTAATGATATTGAAATTGAAAACGGAGACTACGGTACTTTAAGATTGGAAGAGTACGACTCTATGTGCGGAGTAACTCGTGCATATTACCCTACAGCCAGCATGTCTCGCAAAGGCATGAAATATAAACAAACTTCTAAAAAATAATAAAAATGAAAATCAAACTTTTATCACCAAATGCCAAAATGCCAACTAAAGGCAGCGAACAAGCAGCAGGTTACGACCTCTATGTACCCAAAGACACCATTATAAATCCAGGTCGCAATATTATTCCAATAGACATTGCGATAGCGCTTTGTCTTGGATATGAAGCTCAAATCCGTCCGCGTTCTGGGTTCTCAGCAAAAGGATTTGAAGGATATGTTATTACTGATAGTGGACACGAAGAAATCCCTACAAGATTTGACTGTGATGTCCTCATTGGCACAATCGACTCAGATTATCGTGGGAATGTAGGGGTTATTGTAAATAGCCATGAAACAAAACCATTTCTTGTAGCAGCCGGCACACGTATCGCCCAAATGGTAATTGAAAAGCACTGGAGCGGTGAATTAGTTACCGTAAATGAATTAGATAATACCGAACGTGGTGAAGGTGGGTATAATTCTACTGGCACCCGATAATTTATTCACCCTTAATAGGGCGCATCGCCACTCGGTGCGCCCATATTTTTATCCTTATGAATAATTCAAGAATCGTTCAGCTACTTGCTGAAATAAAAGAAAACAACGAAGCGTATCGTTCCGGACATCCAACAATATCAGATGCCGAGTACGATAAAAAGGTTGATGAGCTTAAAGCTCTTGACCCAAACAATGAATGGCTTCAACACATCGAGCCGTCTGTAGTAAGTAAAGGAAGGAAAGTCAAGCTTCCTATACCTATGAAATCTCTTAATAAGGTGAAGTCTGTTGCAGAAATCAAACAGTGGCTCAATTCAATGTCAATTCCAGAAACAGCCAAACTTGTTATTACTCCCAAATTCGATGGTGTGTCTTGGTTACGAGATGAGTTTACAAATAAAACATATTCACGAGGGGGAGCAGATAATGAAGGCCAAGACTGTTCTAAACATTATAATTTGATGACTTCATTCAAAAAAGATGGAGCAAGCAATCTTAATTATACATTCGGTGAATTGGTCTTTGACTGTAAAACATGGAAAGACCAATTAGCTGGAAAAATCTCAGATGCGACTGGTGAGAAATTTAGATCGCCTCGTAACACAGCTGCCGGGCTTATCAATCGTGACGATCCTTCTGAAATTCTAAAGCACACCACATTCTATCGGTATGGCGTAGGCGCTGTAGATCTTAGTAATTTCCAGACCTATACAGAATTACTCCAATTCCTTTGTGAAAAATACAACCAGCATATTTATGGCACGACCATCACAGTGACCGAACTGGAAGAAACGAAGCTGGCAAATCTCTTTAAGGCATGGAGAAACGATTATTATATTGACGGACTTGTTATTTACTTAAATGACATTATGCTTTGGAAAGCAATTGGGCGCCAGCAAACCACTGGAAATCCTCTCTATGCAATAGCATACAAGCACCCGGACTTTACAGATGTCTTTGAGAGTACAGTTAAAGGTATTGACTGGAAGATCAGCAAAGCCGGAGCGCTAAAACCTGTGGTAAACATAGATGCTGTTGATACCGGAGATTGCACAATGGAAAATCCTACAGGATATAACGCAAAATATGTCTTTGAAAACAGTATAGGTCCAGGTGCTCGTATTACAGTCACGCGTTCTGGAGGAGTTATTCCTAAAATTCTCAGTGTCATGGAAGAAGCTACGTCTAAAACTATGATGGAACAGCGTGATAATCTTCTGTACTGTCCTGATTGTGGAAGACCTACCAAATGGAATGACACCAATGTAGAGCTGATATGCACTAATCCGGATTGTCCCGGAATACGTCTCGCAAAGATTGTGCACTTCTATACTACATTAGAAGCGGAACAAATGGGAGAAGAAACTATTGCTAAAATGTTCAAGGCTGGGTATAATACTCTGCGACGTGTTCTTGACATCACATTTGATGAACTCATGCTCATTGATGGGTTTGGTGAATCTATTGCAAATGTTATACTAACAGCAAACAAAAAAATACGCGACGGAGTTGATGTTATCAAACTGATGCACGCCAGCGATTGCTTTGTAGGGATAGGTCAAGTAAAAGCCAAAAGTATAATTTCAAGTCTATCCGAAAATGACCGTTTTGTCTTTATTAACGGGTATGTGTTTACTGAAGACAACTTTGAACAGATGCCTCAGTTTCTTGCCCTAAACAAAACATCGCAATCTTTCTTCAAAGGCATCGCTCCATTCTATGAGTTTGTTGCTCTCAACAAATTAAAAATCCTACCTATGGAAGAAAAACCCAAGCCAATAGGAGACAAATATACTGGAATGAAAATCTGTTTCACTGGTGTACGAGATAAAGATCTGGAATCGGAAATAGTCGCTCAGGGCGGTGAAGTTGTCAGCGGTGTGTCCAAGAAAACCACACACCTAATCGTAGCAGACATTGACTCATCATCAAGCAAGACAACAAAGGCAAAATCTCTTGGAATACCAATATTTACCATTGAAACATTCAAAGAACTTTGAATTGATATAGACTAATTATACCACCGGCTGTTGTATCTAATACCAGCCGGTGGTTTTTTGCTTAGACAAAATTTTAATGCAAAAGGATAGTTTTCAATAAAATCTTTTGCTTTTATAATTTCATTATGTAACTTTGCAAAACAAAAATGAAAGTATAATTATTATGGGACAGAAAAATCAGATTACAACCAGTGACCATCTTCCCTATGATGAGTTCACAAGATTGCTCGATTGCCTTCATAAGGATGAAGAATATCGTTGGGAAATGTATGCACGCTTATCGTTTTGTACAGCTTGCAGGGCATCAGACACTTTAAATTTCAGATGGAAAGACATCTTAGGAGTTTCATCAATTACCATAATTGAGCAAAAAACTAAAAAAACACGTCAAATTCCATTCAACCCTTCTGTGCAAAAAAGTTTCAATGAACTATGGCATCTTCTGGAATGCCCGGATAAAAATGATTACATTATGGCTTCCCCTCAAGGCGACAAGCCAATAACTATCCAGTACGTAAACATGAAGCTGAAAGAGTTCAAATGTAAATATAGGCTTCACATTGATAATTTTTCCACTCACACATTCCGCAAAACTTTTGGTAGGTATGTCTATGACGCAAGTGGACACAGTGCGGAAAGCCTGATTCTACTTAACAAGATTCTCAATCACAGTTCCATTCAGGTTACTAAAACATATATCGGAATTACCCAAGAAGAGGTTGCCAGTATATATGCCTCTATCAGCCTTTAATCAAAGGCAATTCAATTGAAGCACACACAGCTGTGCCCTTTCATAATTATATTCCACTCACACATATCGGGTTGTTACCTCTTATAAGGGCATGGCACATACATTTATCACTTGTTCTCATTGCGGAAAGCAAGAAGACATTGAGTCCTTCCGCTCGATCAATAATCCGCTTGTTTCAAAAATGCGGAACGAGCAAATATGCTTTGACTGCGCCTACTGGATGAATAGATTGAATAACCCGGAGCCAGATACATTTGTTATAAGTGGAAAGCTATACAAACTGAACGCTCCATTCAAGCGACTCCCATTCAGAAGGACCAGAGCTATAGCGCTGAAATTTGTAATAAAGGTTGGCACTAAGGAAGTATATGCAATCACAGACATGATACTTCGAGGAACAATTCCACCAAGACTGTCAAAACTGGTTCCAGACCAATATAAATTCATCACGAGAGACGAATACCGTAGAATTATCAGGTATGAGGCTGAAATGTGTTTGTCAAAAGGTTGCTTTGACCGCTACCATTGCTTGTGGTACCGGGCTGACATCGCAGAACCGGATGAACCGTGGAATATAGTTCCAAAAGATTATCAAATTGGCGGTGAAAACTGCCCAAGCTTCATAAACAAATATGGACTCAACAATGATTAATACAATTATTTTAGTTGCTGTGATAGTAATTCTCTGGAATACACTTACTATTAAGTTCCACCAGCAACAGATGATTCAGGTCATGGATGCTATTAGCGATGCTCTTAAAGACATTGCAGCAAACCACGAACACACCCATGAGCAAGAAGTCAATACAATAAAAGCTATCAATGAGATGTGCAATGCCCTCAACCAATCCTTCATCACGACTGGTGAGTTTATGAATCACACATCATACACATTGAAAAATATCGCGGTCTGTATGATACCGTTCATCAATGAAATTAAAGAACGGGCATTAAGAAATGAAGATTACGAAAAAGCTCAGGAATGTATCAACATCATAAAGAATATTCAAGAAATTATAAAGCAGAAATGATATGAAACAGAACAAACCGCAAGTAGCTGGATATGGACTGCATTATCATGCGAACAATCAGCTTATCCCAAATACATCGGACCGATTGCTATTTCAATGTTTACTTGATATTGTCAGGAAACAGTTGGCAAGCTCTCTTGATAACCAAACAATCATATTATCCCAAAGACAACTTGGATATATGTCTGGACTCAATGTGTATAGAACCGTACCGGCATCGCTTGAACGGCTGGAAGCACTTGGTTTAATTAAAAGACACAAGAACGGAATATCTATGATGTGCGACCAATATGTTGCACTTGTGCAATACTACGAATTGCTCAACAAGTCAGACAAAGAAAAATTCGCTGAAGAATTTTCCAAAAATGGCATACAAATATTAGAAAATTACGGAATTGTTGCAGAAGTGCAATGTCGCTCTGAATTGGTTGGAGTTTCCGGCAGTTCTATTTCGATGCAGTATTGCACTTCTGCAACATATTCAAGTTCAGAAGTTGAAAATATTGCAGAAGTGCAACATTCAGACCAACGCAACCAAGAAATGTTGCAGAAGTGCAACATAGAGGAACTGGGTTTCAATGTTGCAGAAGTGCAACATTTCGCACAAGAGATAGCAAAAACATTGCACTTCTGCAACACATATTGCACTTTTGCAATGTTTTCTGAGACATTAGATGTTGCACTTTTGCAACATGAGGTAATTGAAGCCATAAAAGTAGCATTTGAGACTGGAAATTTCCCAAAAAACTCGATTTTTGGGTCTGAAAAGTGTTGCACTTCTGCAATATCGAATGTTGCACTTCTGCAACTTTTAGCCTCAAAAGTGTTGCACTTCTGCAATACAGTAATAATATATAATAATAAAAATAATAATAAAGGGGACAACCCTCTAAAAAACGAGATTCAGACAGAAGAAGAAGAAAACGAAAACTTCCAGCAAAATATTCAAAAAGGTTTTGAGGGTTTCGGAAAGGTTGAGGTTATAGACCTTGATGAACCTTCAGAAAAGATTAAAGAAGATTTCATGGAGATTGATGATATTTCCCAGCAAAAATTAAAAAGAGCAGAACGGTCAATGAGGGCAAAGAACTCTTACCGTAACAAACCATTCATAAAAGTCGAAAGGGCCAAAGAGATTGTCGACTGTCTTGATGAGGTTGTGAAATCCCCAGTAGATTTTTTCATCTATCAATTTTGGTGGGGTGTCTTCGACCTTTATTGCGAACACTACCATCCCTCAACAAGAATCAATGAAGAAGGCGAGATAGAAGATGAACCCCAGCTGTCAGATTGGAAAGAGATGATCGGTGCCGCACTTCCACAGGACGAGATATATTCGATTGCCCAGAATGTGTATGAAGATATGATTGGCGCAATCGAACAAGGCAAGTATGTGTATGGAAATGACAATGAATGGGAAGTAAGCTTTGGGTTTACGACATTCCAGGATTTCAATCCATACGAAATCTTCCAGTGGAGCCCATGTACTATGCAAGATAAATCGGTTCCAGCATTGAAAGTTGCGATTGACCGGTTCTACGATATAGAGGCAAACGATGTGTTCACTCCAAGCAAAGGAGATAAGGCTGACAAGAAAACTAAGAACTCCCAGAATAAAAAATTTATCAATCTCATTTTGTCTGCCGATGATACCAGTCTATCTCCAATGGAATCTGCAATCAAGAGTTTCTATCGTGATTTTGTTGTTTCAGGGGACGATAATATCATTGATGAGTTCACAGACGGCAAAGGAACAGCCTTAGAAAGCGGTGGCGGGCTTCCAGATCATCTTTTGAAGCCTTGGTGCTACAATTTATCATCCGTGAGGTATAACGAGTTCACAGGCGTTCTATGCAACAAATACAAGCCTTGTGATGGAGTACACAAAAAAGCATATATTTTTTCAGCGGAGAATGTGGTAGAGTGGAATGAGCGGAATGGCTACACAGATACGATAGCACATGAAGCACTCCAGTAATGTGTCTGCAAAAACAAAGACCGGCAAATGGTTTCATCCAATATCGCCGGTCGTTTTTATTTTAATCCTTTTCTATAATTTCGGGCCATTCATCAGATGCAAGATAATCTCTTAGCTTGGCGTTGAATTGAGCAAGCATTAGCATAGCTGATTTATGTGTCGTAAAATAGTTCCCAGCAAGATAGCGGAGATGCGATGTCGGGGTTCCTTTCTCTGTTTCCGTCCTAACTTCCATTTTGTCTGAAATGTAGAAGTATTTGCTTCCTACCGGCAACTCAACTTTCAGCGGTTCGATTCTTAGCAATTTGTCCTTCCACACTTTTCCGACCCTTTCCAGCTCTCTTCCAAGACGGCGAAAACAACTTGTTGAGTTTCCCAGTGTGGTCTGTATGTTTTCTTTGTTGATGCTCTCGAATACCATAGTGCGTATGTCATATCCGGGAGTTTCCCAAAGAGAATAACCAATCTGCTTAGGACGGTTCGGTGTCGGATAGGTAAAGTAACAATAGAACATCACATCATGCTCAGAGTCTATGTGGTGCATTACCCCGACACCTTGAGTTTCCAGTGAATAGTCATAGAATATCACTCGGTCTCCATTTTGGGGAATGTATTTGGGAACAAGTCTCAGCTTAATTGGGTCAGGCTGAAGATTACTGGCAAATAGAGCGTCATAGAATTTCTGAGAATCGCTTTCAGAGGCTTCGGATATTTCTTCAGGTGCTACGGAGCGGATTTCAGTACTTATGGAGCCGTCTTCAAGGAGCGTTCCAATGATTTCACATGTCTGAAGAGTGCAATTACCCAGTAAAACAATCTCATTTTTGAAACAAGCGATTTTAAGCGCGTTTAAGCCATTTTCAAACCATTGGATGAAAGATTGCACATCTATCGTATTTGAATCGGAATTAGGGGAAAATACGGGTGTTTTGGGGGTAATCTGGAAGCGTTGTACCAAGAATGAATTTATAAATTCAGAGTCTAATTGCGTTTTTGGAACATAATTAGACAAAAATGATAGTGTCTGAAACTGTGATTTCATTGTTTTAGGATTATGAGTATATCAATTTTTAGACAAAGGTAAGTATAATTTTCAAAAGTATGCGAATAGATGTCGGATTTTGATGGAGATATTGTCAAAAACGGATTTGAAATATCGGTTCTGGGGAAAATTTTAGAATTTGTATGTTTAAGCGTTTTATGTGGCAACAATTAAAATTTATGGCAACATGTCTGGGAATGATACATACTATATATAATAATGTGTAACTGGAAGATTTCAACTTAACATGAAATAGCTGGAACGGAATATGTCTTAGGTTCCCAGTAATCATGTTAAGAAAAACAGATTTGAAAAATTGGGGCGTAGTATATATATGGAATCCCCACCACCATGCACACCCTCCCCCGTATTTTTCGTTTCCGCACGCTTGCACCCCTTTGGGGTGCAAAACTTGCTTGTGCTCCTTGTCTTTGCTATCGGTATGCTTCAAATATCGCTGATTTTCAACACTTTATAACTTTCACTTTTGTACAAAGTGAAACCCTACGGGTTTACGTGCCCACTCCCACACATGGGCATACACACACGAGCGTGGGCAGGTCGGGACACCCCGAAAATCAACCCAATTTTCTACGAAAATTGCCCTTACACGCAGACTCCCATCCGCACCCAGCTTGCGACTACTGTGCGCCCATAATGTGTGCGTGGTAGTGCCTGAGCGTCAGCTCGTTACGAGTGTGCGCCCATAATGCACCCACTTGTGCGCGATAAACAACCCCGTATGTGGGAGCGCATGACACTCGCATGACGCTCTCGTGTGGCTGCACAACACCGCACGGACGCACAGGAAGCTCACACGCCCTTTCTCCTGCGCATAATGCCTGCGGAAACAGGCGAAGCTACGTGTCGTGACGCCTTGAGTGTCAGCCCTAACTTTGCACCGTCAACATCGACAAACCGCCGCCGACGGGTTTCGGCAAAATCAAAATTTTCAACATCATGGCAAAATCAGCAAAAACATCCGCAAACGTAGTCGCTAACAACGAAGTTGTTAAATCTCAGTCCACAACCACAACCGCTACTACCCAAAGGGTAGTAGAAACCCGCGAAATGTGGGCTGTGGTCTTTGACCACACCGCCAAACTCCTTGCAATGGCAGTCAAAGGCGAAGCCTTTGGGAAAGACGAAAACGAAGGCTTTGCCTTTGGCAAAACAACCGACAAGAACGGCAAAGTCCAAAAACTTGCATCAAAGATGCAACCGAATATCCGACCCTACTCGTACTCGCTGCTTGCTGGCTTTGCCAGCAAAAAAGGCTACAAACACGCCAAAGACACCGCACTTGCAACCCTCGACCTCGAAGAGGTCGCAAAGACGGTTTTCCTCAGCCTTCACCCTTCGGGTGATTTTGACAAACTTGTCGGCAAAGCTGAACCGAAACAAGCAAAATCTCTCGTTCAAGCCGTTATAGCTTTGCTATAAAGCCACCGACCACACCGGCTACCAAATCGCCTCGACCCCAAAGGGGTCGGGGTTTTGCCGTTTCTACGTGCGTGGGCGTGCATAATGCGTGCCCACATATTTGCGTGCGCATACATATACGCGCCCATGTCCACACTGTGTGTACAAGCATGGGTGTGCACGTGCATGACATACGCAACCACATAGCGCAGTGTGGGTGCCCATTAGCAATTCGTGGTTGCCCAGCAAAACGTGTGAGGCTCCAAATTTTTCCTGGGTGTCCATGCGCAACGATTGCTGCGCATCCACAAGCCGTCGTGGTCGTGCAAGCGGCGTTGTGAGCAACCACTGCAATAGCATGGGAGACCACACACAATATCATGGGCGACCATAAATGCGTGAATATTGCCACATGTTTGGGCGACCATGCGTAATGTATGGCTGCGCACAGATAACTTGTGTTAGCCCACTCATAACATGTGAGCACCCATAAAACCTTGTGGGCGTGCATTTTGCGATTGTGCGCATCCACAAATATTGCGTGGCTACCAACAATTCATGTGAGTCCACACATAATCATGGGCATCCAAAGCCGACAGATATTGCGTGCCCATGATTATATGTGGGTGCTCAATATCGTGGGAGCCCAACATAATTCATGGCTACCCATACAACTCGTGGACGCTCAAAATTTGCCTGAACGTGTGAGTCCACCGGCATGTTTGGGTGTCCGAAATTTGTGGGCTGGTGTGGATAAAATGTGGGCATGTTTGGGTGTGTGAGGGTGCCCATATTTTGTGTGGATATGTGGGTACGAATGTACATCCATGTGTGCGGTATATTTGGGCGTGCAGATAATGCAAGATTGGCGCCCATTGTTGCGTGAAATTATGAGCGCCCATGAGGTACGTGTGGCCATATCTTCGAGAGCGATTCATGGGTGCTCATGTCGTCTGGAGGTGGGTGCGCAAAATGGGCACGCCCACTATGAGGCGCCCATGCCCATGTCATGTGAACACGCCCATTTTTGCGCCTCCTTGCCCACGAAACTTTTCGCGCGCCGGCTTCGCCTCGTGCGCTAAGTTTTTCAAAAATTTTCCTCAAAAACATTTGGAAATCAGTGCATTACAACCCCATATTTGCAGCGTCCGAAATCGACATCGGCAGGTGTTCGAGAGTACGACACAAGTTCTTTGAAATGATTGATATGCGACAAGCGTTGTACGAGCCTTATGGCATACGACGTGAGCACAAGATAGCTCTCGGAGAGTGGTGAAAATTTATGTCTGACATATTGAGTACACGTAGGGTAACAGGGTCTAAACTGCATATCATGCTGACACGCTTAATGCTCCCGACATAGGTCATAACTATGTCCGTTCGTGACAAGGCGAAAACCGCATTTTGTAGCAATGCGACAAGCAGAGTCAAGCGTAAATTTTTAATCACCTGACACACGAAAGGCGGTGTGTGGGCTACACATAGGTGCAAGGACCGAGCCGACATGATTATGGCTAAAACTAACAAGTCAAACAGCGCAAACGAAATCAAGTTCAACGTAACTTTTGGTGAACTTAACGTGAACACAATGCCCGCAAATGCAGCGGTGCTCCTGCGTAACGCAAAGAAACGCATCGACGGTGAAATGAAAGAAACAACCGAGTTTATGGCGATTGAGGGAGTACGTCGTGCATCTGGTGACGGTATATTGCTTCCCTTGCTCGCTCTCATGGTGGCAGACGCACAAGAGCGTAACGGCTTTGCCACAGCATTCAAAATCGTTGTTGTGAATGGTGAAGAGATTGAAACGAAATTAACCGCAAAGAGCACGTTCACACGTTGGCTTGCAGGTAACGTAGTGTACAAGACCGATAGCGATGGCAAACTTAAAAACGCTCTCACACTTGACGACGGTTTGTTACTCCGACACACAAGCCTCAACGTCAAAAAGACCTCGCCTTTGCTTACAGCTGAGGGTGAAACGCTTTCCGCTTTGCTTAAAACAACTGCAAAGGCTATCGCAAAACAAGCTAACCTCCGCACGTCTATTCTCGCTAAGGCTGAAAGCATGTATAACGCTGCTGTGGGCAATGCAAACGAAGCTCCTGCACAGGAAAAAGCACCCGAAACAAGTGCAGTGCAAACCAATGAACAAGCTGCATAACATAACCTCAATACGATTGCCACTCAGCCCCTTGGGTTGGGTGGCTTTCTTATGCAAGTATGCGCGTCCACGATGCGTCAAGCCCACACAGGTAACGTGTCCACTTGCGACACGCATACATACATGTGCTGCGCTTGCATAACGTTTGTGTCCACTTATTATGCGTTGTTATGTGGCAAAAGCCCTAAACGCGTGACTTTCCAAAATTTTCCCCCGGTCCAAGGAGCCGGTTTTTAATACGACAATGGCAACATTCAAAGACTTATTTTCCGCTCAGCAAATTAATGCTATCAAAGCGGTTGCAACTTCTGAAAGCAATGCAGATAAATACGCTCCCAGTTTACTCGATTTCCAACGTGACGACCTGTACAAATTCGCAGCAGAACACAATGTTGAACTGTCTGTTGGTTTCTGGAAGCAAATGGAAACTCTTGCACATACTCGTGAAAACGTGATTGTATGTATTAAAGGTAAACATGCGATTGTTGAACACATGGAGCGCAGCGAAATTTTTGCCCGCCATTTGGGGATAATGCTGAAGCAAGGAGTTGCTATGTTCTTCGTGAACATAAGTCGCGTAATCACTTGGGATAATTGGAAAGCAATATACGCTTGCCTTATTCTTGTCAACGCCAAAGCCAAGTCTAATTACGATATAGAAATGAGTGATGACGAGTATAATCGAATCCGAATCGCAAGACGCAAGGAACGTGAGTTCAATGACCTTGCTCGACCTATTCGTAGCAAGAAAGCCGGTAGATGTCGTATTACATTCGAGGAAGCACGAACTCAAAGAATTAAATCTGAGAAACTTGTGCTTGAATATAGAGTTGAAGCGAGAGCAAGAAAAATATTAGCAGCGTTGTAAATTAATCATAATCATGTCAATAGCCACAATCGGAGTAATCTGGTTGTGGCTATTTTTATACCCAAAAATTTATGAAAACAGTAACATATAAAGCGTGGGGAATATCTCACAAAGCAGTAAAAGTTGCCACTTGCACAAGCAATGGTGTGTATAAAAACTATGCTTTTCCTCAGAAGAAAAGAAAATGAAAACGCGATATAAATCAATAAAATCAGGCAAAAACATTGACGATATGAAAAATAATCAAAAATCAACATCTTACATATCCAAACTTACGCATGATATTTTGATTGCAATCTTGCGTATCATAATTAAGAGCTTGTTGTGGATTGCAAAACACTTCTGGAAGCGCTACTTTGGGATTGAAACCCCAGTGTACAAACTATGGTGGAAAACACATGCTACTGCCATGCAGAAAAAACTTGATATGGTTCATCAATCAAATTAAAGAGAATGGAAAAGAAGTTTGAAGCGCAGAAGCCGATAGATTTTTGCGGTACAAAGATATTTGCACATAATACTATTCTTGACCTTGGTGTGGGATATATCAGTTATGCAACAAACCTTCACGAAACCGCCGTAGTGCTCAAAGGAGCAGATGGAATAGGAGTCATGTATTTGATAGTCAATGGGGACAAGAGAAAAGAGGTTGAGAAAGTTATAGAAGAATATTCTAATGAGAAATGGCTCAAAGATGGCTTGTTTGGTGAAATCGTTACTTGGGCATGTCAACATCCTGACCTTAATCCTGAACGAAGCACTATGGGTAGATGGAGTTCAAGATGTGGTCTTAAAGCCATAAAACCCTTAATGACAATAGAAGATAAGTAATATATGGAACAGACAAAAATATGTGGAGTGTGTGGTAAAACACTACCAATATCTGAATTTGCTAAAAATGCAAAAGCTGCTGACGGTCTTTCATACCGGTGCAATACATGTAAAAAACATGGATTTACAAAGACTAAGACATCAAGAAGTAATTCTGTAGATATGTCAGAATTATCGGATGAAGCTTTGTGTGGTGAGTTGCGTAGACGCGGGTTCACTGGAGAGCTATCATATCGTAAAACAATAAGCATTTGAATAATATGGTAACAGATATATTAAACAAAATGGCTGAGATTGTGGCTAACAACATGATCGCATTCCAGTCGGATTTTGAAAAGTACGACAAAGAATATATCATAAAGAAAGGCGTGAAAGCTTTCCCTTTTTTGTGGATGGTACACCGGTCGCACACTTATCTTATTCGTTTGTCCGAAATCAGAAAGGATTACTTTGAGAATGAAGCGTTTCGATATGATATTGCACAACAAAATAGCTGGATTCACGCTTATTTGTGGCCCAGATGCAGTCAGGTTACTGAAGATATTTATTTCGTAACCAAGGATGATGTGGTTCAAATCGGTTTGGAACAAGCACGTAATATCACAATAGATGCCATTGAAATGGCTGTTACTGCATGGGGGCAAGAACATGAAAAGATCCCCACTAAATTAAAAGTGTCAGTGGAAATTGGTGGTATATCTCTCAGTAAATTAAAAGAACTTATTCAGGATTGTCGTAATCATGATGATGATAGTTTATTGAATTGCATGAAGCGTTTTCACAACTATCGCCAGCAAGCGAAATCCCATAAGGTTTCTATTTGGTATAATGAACGATATAATGAGTTCTCTTTTGCAGAAATGGTTAATGGGGAATGCCGGTTGAATGGCGGCATAATCTTTCACGGCTGGCCTGGAAATGGCTACCAGACAAATGGTTCCATTCAGCTTGAACCTCGATATGGATGGGCTTCTCACACTTAAAGTGGTATTGTTATGCAACAAGAAGAATACATAGATAAAGGAGTCAAATATGTGCGTATTGATAAGCGCAAAGCCAGGATAAAATTCGGTGAAGGCAAGACGATTTGTCTAATACCGGATAGAATGAGACTTGAAAATGCGTGGCGCGCATTGTATTCTATATCTAAAAGCTGGACAAAAAGCGATCGGGAATTTGACAACTATGTAAACAATTATATGTATTACAATTATGACTCAAAATGTGGTCGTACCGTAAAATATTTCATAAAACAGGAGGATTGCGTATGACAGAATCAATAAAAACGGCTATCAAAGCTATAAATAAGTGGGTGTTCTTTGGGTGGAATTACCAATGTATTCAACATGAATGGGTTGCTGCTAATGGCGACCGGAGAACCGGTGCCGTGCCTCAATTTTTGGCTGAAGTACGGTGGACCTGTAACTTTGACCACATGTATCAGAAATGGTGTACTGCTATCAATGATACAGACACCAATTCCTATCTTGTGAAGTTCTATGCTGAACTTGATGACCGCAATCGTGAGTTGCTGCTGGAATGGATTATGGAACATTACAATGGTGAGAAGAAGATATTCCATGAGAACACCGATGAACGTTCTGAAGCGCAAATCTTAGCGAAAATTAGCGAGTGGGCAGAAGATATTCCGTATTGGTTAAGCAATCGTGAGGGCTATCCACGTGGTTATCGCGAAGGAATGATTCGTGCTCATCGGATAGCAATGTCAATTATTACTGGTGAGCCTTTAAATGATTAGAAATTGTGTGTTTGAGAGTTTTGATTGGTGCCGCAGTTCGCTTGGTTGGGCTGCGGCATTTTTATATCCTCTCCGCAATAAATAAAAGCAACGTGATTATGGTTGAAAGATTATTGATAGAAACGAAGGAAATTGGCAATCATCGTATCAAAATATATTACGATACAGATGCCGAATGCCCGATAACAAACTGTGACATGTGTGGTCGGTATTTGTTTGAATACTCTGATAGATACTTGCATCGACTGCATAAGGAGTGTGATTGGAGTGACTTTTTCTCGGACAACAATCATTCTTTGGAAGAAGCTTTGCATTACATGGCAAGCAAAGTGGTGAAACAAAAAGACATCATCACATACCTTAAACGTGAAAGCATTGCTGGTGTCCGATTTATATATAATAAATCTTCTCGTCTTTGGGAATTACAGATAGAATGTAGGAATAATGCAACCGATAAATTGTATTGGAGCACAGAATATGAATTTACTCCGTATGATTTGAAACACCATGATTATCGTGCAGAGTTAACGGAGTGTCTGGAAAAAGATGACTTGCTTGCCCTAATCAGTGATTGTGCCAAAGATTTGGTGATTAAGGAATGGAGTTCTACTGGATATTATCAGGGTGATTATTTGTATGGTATTGCCTATGTTACGAAAGAACGATATGATGAAATGTGTGGTAGAACTGACATTGACTGGCGAGAAGGTGCTATTCAATGTATAGATGAAGAAGTCAAAGAAATCGGCATGTGGATGTGGGGAGATGTGAAGGGCTATGTCTTGGAAAAGAAAGTGCCTTATACTAAACATTATCAAGACTCTAATCGCGAAGACGAAGAAGATTTTGATTGGGAGGAAATCGATTCTTGTTGGGGATTCTTCATGGAAACAGGAGAATTGATAAAAGAAGTGATTTCTGAGCATGGTTTAAAAGGAGTAGCATAAATAATTGAATATGATACTGAATATTGTTACAAATACGCCCGATTATGTATTGGAAGACTTATATAACTTCTGGGCAACAGAGTGGAATATCACTTACCTTGGAGAAGTAGCAAAAGGAATACATGAGTATTCCATGGTGCCAAAAGAGGAGGATTGTGTTTTAAGCATAGAAAGCCTTTTAGAATTGGGTTATACGCCATGGAATTTAAGAATCAGATAACAAGGAGTTTAGTATGAAGATTATTAAAGTGCCTATTACTGAGCAAAACAAAGAACTTTATCATTCATCCAGCAAATCAAAATTAAATAAGAAAAACTGGGAGTCTCTATTAAACAAGTGTCAAAGCATGACTGCCAAGGAATTTTGGCTGAATGAATGGGGTTCTTATAGTGAATCTGATATACCTATATATTGGTTCTTTGTTGAGGGTCCACCGGAATCTATTGTGGACGAATTAATCAGATTAAAGCTGGGTGAAACTTCGGTTTATTATCCTTGGATATGCGAACACTCACCAGAAGACCTTATAGAATCTCGTATAGATTGGGATAGCTTAAAAAGTCATGCGGATGATATGCGTTATTTTATTGAAAATCTATATGAGTATATCAAATAGTAAATTTAGTCAATATGAAATATTATGTGGAAGACAGCCTCAGCAACTTCCAATTTTGGAGCGGAGGCAAAGACCGTGCTGACCTGTTGACCAGTGAGCAATTTGATACGGTTGAGCAAATGATGGAAGAAATTGAACCGGCTGAAGGTTGGACCGATACGGCTATCAATGATTTTTTCTGGTTCGATTTTGATACCATCGCTCAGTGGCTTGGCTATGCTGATGAAGAACATTTGGAAAAGGGTGTAACTCAAAACGAAGTAGAAGAAGCTCAGGAATGGGCAGAAGATACATCTACTGATTATAACTCGTTATTTGCTATTGCTGGATTAAAAATTGAAGACTACGAAAGCACTAATGAGGATGGCGAAACCGAATGCGATTGGGACCAGGCTACTGAAGATTTTATGGATTGGTGGAACGGCATGGACTATATTGACCAAGTTGAAGAATATCGTAAATATCAGTAACTATGAATAAGCAAGAGTTCATTGACCGCATTATAGAAATCGCGGAAAGTCAAGGATTTTCCGTGAGCACTGAAATCAATGGTGATGATGTTGAGTTTACATTCTCCCAGTACACCGATTTTGGACAAGACTTTTGTTTCTGGACTACGATGCAAAATTATGACATCTATACCCTGATAGAGGAAGTTGATAATTACTATGAAGGGTATGACCCAGACGAGGAAGCTATGCTTTGGGTCGGCCCTGATGGACATGGCAAAAAGGGAGCACCGTATCGCCTTACTGATGTCGTGAAAGATATGGAGCAGTGCGAACAAATGATAAAGAATTTGTCCGATGCTTTGTCTGAAGCGAATAACAAAGAAATACTTTGGGAACAACCAAATTCTTAAAAACATGGAACAGACATTTGAACAATATGTACTTAGTTGGTGGACGCAATACATTGAAGACCACCAAGACGACTCAAAACGCCTGATGGAGTTATTTATTGGCGAGGAAGAAACCATTGAGGATTATCTCGATGAAGGAGAAACACCTTACGATTGGCTGATGGCTAAGGGTGAGGAGGATGCGGAGGAGATTTACGAGCACTTCTTTGGCTACCGTGCAGACCGTTCTATTCTTGCTGACGACCTTCCAGACACTGAAACATTTTTGATTGGCATGTTTAAGCAAGCATACACTGAAAAATATGATTTTGTAGATGAGCTTATAGAGGACATGGCTGGTCATTCTGAAAATTATGACACACCACATGGATTTTTCCAGGACCTTTCTTATGGTGGCTGCTCCTCCGGTATGATTGGTATGTTTATTTACCATTCTGATTGTAAGGAGTTTTATATCCGTCATATTGACGATATGGAAAATTTTGTAGAAGACTTTGAAGAAAGTTTAGGTGAACCTGTAAGAAACAGTAGTAGACTGCCTCATTATACGTTTATGTGTTGGTTTTGTTATGAAGAACTTGCCTATAACATTGGAAGAACTCTTTATCCAGAAAGTTTTTAAGCTATGAAAACGACAATTGATATTAAAGTGCTTGGGTTTACCGGATTTTATCAAGGAATTTGGGACCAAAGCGAGAATGAATGGAGAGAAACCCATGAAATGAAGTATGGTGAACATGAAGACTTTGAAAGCCTGCACATGATAGAAGATTGGGGATTTCCTGAGAACTATCGTGACGAAGTAGGTAAATTGTTTGCCACAGAATATGTGGATCAGGTAAATACACTGTTAGGGCTGGATGTCAAACTCATAGGTTCAAGAATATCATCTCCACGAGAGTATAATTTTAGTACTGATGAGATATATGCAACTATTGAGATAGGTGATTATGACGCTCTGATTAAACGTATAAGCGATATAGCCAGCGACCCTAAATATCGTACCGAATTGGCAGATATTATTCATCGTAACCATACAAGCCGTAGCGGTTTCTGGAGTTGGATGAGCAATGATATAGAGGAATGGTTCGGGTTGATAGTTGACCCAAACAATAATCATTATGTAAGCTATATGATTGGGTATTTGATGCGTCTTATTGACCCTGAATGGTTTGATGAGTTTAATTACAATATGTATGACTACGTTGAGTGCAATACAGATTTGCATAACGTCAGTCCGATTACAGATATAGCAAAAGACGAATGGGAGCTCTATGAACAATTCGGAAGCCTCTACACTAAATACGCAGACGAACATCCATTGCGCTATCCTGATAAATGGGAATGGGAGGACTACAAAGAAGAGTTCCTGGCACACGTGGATGAATATGCCAAAGAATTAAAGCGTAAGGAGTTTGATAAGAAGTATCAATTGTGTCTGAATTTTGAAGATTTGTAATTCTGGTTGTATTACATAAAATATTACGTCTATGAAACTTTTACTTTCTCTGCCAAATGGCGAGACGATAGACCTTTTAGACCAAGGTCCCAACGGTATGGAATATGTTTGTCAGGTATGTGGCGAATATGACATTTCAGTTTCTCAACTTATCGAAGATTATCAGCACGAACCGGATGAGCAAAAACGTCTTAAAATTGCTGATGAAATTCGTGACCAAGCTTGTTTTTTCGCTGGTGAAATAGCCAATTATGATGAAAACCTCCAGCAAATGATTGGCTGGGATGAACTTGGAGAACAAATTTATCGCTGTTTAATTCAGCACGCGAAAGAATGTGCTTTGGAAGCCACAATAAATAGTATGTACACCAAATATTGTACAGAAAACGGACATGAACCTCATTTTGCCGATTGTGCAATCAAATGGAAAGATACACAAGAAACTGTAGAAGTTAGAATCTTTTTGTCGTCTGGTGTCTATGATGAGATAGATGATGAGATATTCTATTATTGTGATGGATTACATGATTTTATAGCTCTTGTTGGTTCGGGCGTGGAAGATTTCATTATTGTCCAATGCTTCTATTTTGACGTTTATCCACAATTATTAAACACATAGTTTATGGAATACTCGGATTTTTTCGATGAAGACGGGTGGCTGAAAGATGAATATCTGTGGCCGCTCCGTCAAGAAATAACGCTCGGAAGCATGTATGTTTCTGACTATAATAACAGTTTTGGTATCAAGCCTGAAAAAGTATGTGATTTCTTTACGTCTTTTTGGGATGGTTATTGCGAAAGACTTGCTAAAGAAGACAATATATGGGAACAGGCTGTTGTTTTAGCAAAAGAACGACTTGCTGGTGAACCAAATGCTTCAGAGTCAAAGATTCAATCTTGTCAAAACAATACGTATTTTGAGCTCTCTCTGAAGAAATATGATAATGAAGAAACTCTGTTGGAATGGTATAACTGTTTTGACGGAGAATGTCCGTTACCACCCAATTACATAAACGTGGACATTCATTGGGATTTTGCCCGGTCTATTCGAGTGATTGCTACTTCGGAAAACGATGCAATTTCTATTGTTGACGATATGATGGAAAATAAAGAAATACCAATTAACACATTTGAACCAACAAGCGATTACGAACTTGATACTGATTGGCAACCACAAAATTGATAAATATGAATATAGACAATTTGAATGAGCGTTGGTTTTCACTGGAAGATGACGCTAATAAAACGTTAATTGATGCTATCAGGGCACATGGTGGTGCATATTATTTCATCACTGAAAATGATGAAAGGCTTGATAAAATTGATGATTTGAGCGAATTGGAACTTCCTCTTGTTGATGCTTATACATATTACCGAGGAAAGCAAGGGACTTTTTATATGACATCAGTGGTTCTTGGAGAACATGGTTTGAACTTTTACGGTGTTGATGAGCGCAGTTGCTTAGACATTACAGAAACTATTCAGCTTGACCATATTCCGTTGAGTGGTATTCTTGATATACTTGAACATTTACCAGAACCAAAAGAACAATGAAGCATACAGATTTTTACAGAAAATACAGAGAGATTGAAGCGCAAGAGCGAGAAGAACTTAAAAAAGCCGTGCTCGCTCATGGTGGAGAATTTCGTTTTCAGACAGAAAACGGAGGAGGTATTGAAGGTATTCAGGCACCGATTGTTATGGCTGGAGACAGTCACTGGGAAACAAATTGTGATTGTTACATTACTCGTGTAGCAATCGTGAATGGCTTCCTTGAGATTTACGGATATGATAAAGAATATGGTAATAAAGAAATGCGGCTGGATGACATAGAATTTGGACATCTTGAGTATATCATAGACGAAATTCCAGAAACGGATGAAGTGAGTGATGTAACCACATAACCAACATCAAATTTATCTCTCAAATCAACTGGAAGTGGAAAGGTAGCACTGTTAAAGTGTATGCCTTTCCACTTCTTTTTATATAAAACTTTTTATTCATAAAAATCAAATCAAAATGGAAACAAATCTTACAGAGATTCAGAAGCTCAAAATGGCGATTGTAGCCAATCTTAACTTCGATGTCGAGAAAGCAAAACAAGTATTCAATTTTGTAATTAGTGGAGAACAGGAAATCATACCGACTTACCAGCAGCAGTTCTGGTCAGACGGTATTTATTATGTACTGGAGGGTGGACACCTTACAGTAACTGATGACCCGAAATCAATTGCAGGTCAGGTCATTGGTGTAGCAGTTAAGATGGGAAACAGAATTGCTACGGTTGCGCTCCACGATGCCGCAGATGGTGAAGAGATTGCTTTAACTACTGATACCCCATGCGGTTCTGAAAAGTTCTTCCACCCAGACTTCTTTGATGCTATCACAGACTGGGATGGCGAAGCCAACACCAAGGATTATGGTGATTTACTCAATCCTGAAATTGGTCTGAAGGAAGGTCAGTATATTCCGTCTCTTGCTCAGTTGCACCTTATTCTCTTGAACATTAAAGAAGTCAACAAAGCGCTGGAAGATGTCGGTGGTTCTCCGATGAGAAAAGAGTGGTATTGGTCTTCCACTGAGTACTCCGCTCATTACTCGTGGTACGTGCATTTCAGCAATGGTTATAGCTACAACAATGGCAAGTGCTACGCTATCGTTGTTCGCCCTGCTGTAGCCCTATCAGTTTAATCTTTATTCTTCACTGCCGGGCCAGTTTTTCTGGCCCGGCTAAAAAACATAGTTTATGGAAAAATCATTGGAAACATTGTATTGTTCTGTTTGTGGAAGCAACAATATTGAAACAAAAATGTGGGTAAATCCCAATACTCGCATAATTTCAGATGCGTGTTCCTATCCTGAAGAAGAGGAGGACAATTGGTGCCATATCTGTGAAGAGCACACGGAATTAATGACGCTTCCTCAATTATGGCAACTATTTGGCGACATTCCTATTAATAACGATGACGAAATTGAAGAAGATTTCCTGTGTTTCCCTGTCGGCACATATCGTTTTGATGTCTGGCATTGGTTTGATGAACGATGTCCGAATGGTTTGGCAGTAGATTTAATGGGTGAAAAATCAAAATAGCATGGCGTATAAATCAGGGAAAACCGTTGAATTTGAGCAATTTATTCCATCTATACTTTTGCTGCATGGATTAAAGAAAACCCGTGATTATACTCTGAGTAAAGAACAATTATACATCAAGAACACAGCTTTGAAAAGTAAAATAATCTCGGCTCTTAGAGAGTTTTACCCTGAGAAGCATTATTACTGGGAAACACCTCGAATTTTACGGTGGTTTTAATTGACATAGATATGAAACAGAAATATTACGTGAATGTACATTATGATGTAGTATTTCGTGTAGAAGTGGTTGCAGGAATTGAAGAAGATGTCCTGCAATTAGCTATACAGAAAACTGAAGATATGCCTCTTGAGGACGGGGAAGTATGTGATATTCAGGCTTCTATTACAAGTATTGAAAAATACTAAGAATAAAATGATAGACATTATATTAGAAAAGTTTTTCGAGATGCCTCGATGGGAGTATGCAATTGACAAAGGCGTTGGAAAAGACATAAGTCGGCGAGACCTTTGTCAATTAGCTAAACCTGAGATAAGAGCTCGAATGTACCAAGCTATCAAGGATGGCAAGTACGAAATTGCACCTCCACATACCGCTCAAATTCCCAAAGACAATGGTGAGTTTAGAACGGTTTATGTTAACGAACCGATGGATCGAATATTACTGAGTATTGCCAATGATCTTCTTTTTGAGTTAACTCCGGAAATGATTCATTCCCGTTGCAAGTCGTATCAAAAAGGAACCGGCTGCGGTAAGATTGTTCAAGAAGTATCAAAGGAAATTTGTGAAACTAAAGGCGAGATTATCGGCTGGAAATCAGATCTTAGTAAATATTTCGACAGTGTTCCTATTCGGTTTATTGATGGTGCGTTTGATATGGTGGAACAAAAATATGGGCATTCTGCATTGATAGATGTGTTGAGAAAATATTATCATAGCGATTATTTTTTCGATCCGAAAGGGAATCTGCTCCAAATGTATCAGTCTCTCAAACAAGGATGTGCCGTTGCTTCATGGTTGGCCGATGTTCTTCTCTATCATATCGATGAGAAGTTAACGAACATTGATGGCTTCTATGTTCGATATTCTGACGATATGCTTTTTATTGGAAGTGGATATGAAACAGCTATGAATGTGCTTACAGAAGAACTTGCTAAAATGGAAATGAAACTTAATCCGAAGAAAGTGGAGTATCTTACACATACAAAGTGGTTTAAGTTTCTTGGCTTCTCCATTAAAGGTGAATTTATTTCATTAAGTGGGTCTCGAATAAAAAATTTCCAAAAAGAAATAGAACACCGCACAATTAAACAGAAAAGTATTACGCTCACCAAAGCAACCAATTCTGTAAATCGCTACCTTTATAAAGGTAACGGGGAGTTTAGTTGGGCAACACAAGTCCTTCCAATTTGCAATGTTATTGAAGACATAAACGAGTTGAATAAGTTTATCATGGATTGCCTAAGAGCAGTAAAAACTGGCAAAAAGAAAATTGGAGGTCTTGGATATGTGAAGACGAAATCTAACGGTTGCGTACAACGCGGACAGGGAAGAAATGTCAAAAGCAACCGAAAAAAGACAGAACAAAAGATTCCTGGATATTTGACTATTTGTTGCATGAGGAACGCTCTTTTAACGAGCCGTGAAGCTTATGAAACATTGGTTGAAAGCCTTTAATAGTGCAATATTCTGAAAGAAGAACGCTTCATTCAATTTAGGCGTCATAACGCCGTCCAGTTTCAGCTCAGGCTTGTAATCGTACCCGACTCCTGCGCCTGAGCTTCAAGCGGACAGAATGACGTCTCAATATCGAAATTATTACAGAAATGCACCATAAGCGCTGACTTTCAGAAACCGAGTGTACGGCTACAAGGGAATGTCTTTCAATTCAATATCGAAGTATGCAATCCTCGACTCTGTTCAATCATGAGAGTAACTATGTTCCCCACAAGATGACCTTAGTCGAGGCTACATACTTCAAATATCGAAATTATTAAAGAGCTACACAAGAAAGAATGACCTCTTGTTCGATTATCTGAGTATGCAGAATGTGATTGAATGGCGGTTATTTCAGAATAGATCATTCGGCAATCGCTGAGGTCCCCAGTGACGCTCCCTGGGACCGTTCCTCGATGCTGAATGATCTATCTCATCGAAACAATTACAGAATCATACAAAAACGCCTGACAATCATAAATATTTGGGCATCCGCACAGGATAGATTATGAAACATGAACTTTAATCCAGAAGACTGTAACCAGAATCGACGGGACGTTCTACAGGCTTACCTGCCAGTTCCACGTCCCGTCGATTCTGGCGATTCTTCTTTCTATCGACACCAGTAAAGTTATGTGCAACTCATGTTTCAGACATCTCAGTAATGCAACTGGTCCGGTTCAAGAAATCTACGTTTAGCTTTGCGGCCAAAACCCGCCGTTTGAGCCGGCGTTTACTGTTTATCAACAGTCCTCGCCGGCGCTGCACCGCTTGTCTGGCCGCACGCATCGACACCGGTAAAGGAATGTATCGCAATTTTGAGAACCATAATCACTTAAAGCACAAATTTAGTTATTCAAGGCAGCAACTTTATTAGAGCTGGACCAAACGAAGGCCATCCATCCAGGTACGCAACCTGGATTACTCGCCTTCGGCGTCCAGCTCTTAAATCGAAGCGTATAAAGAAATGTGCCAAGCTGATGAGATTAACTTATTAATACAACACAGTATCAATTATGCAAGTGACTATTATTTCAGTGTAGCTGGTATAAGAACGCGTTCCTACGGCACGCGTGCCAACCCGCTCACCACATCAGTACCAATAAAGTGACGTGTCAAAAGTCTGAGCATAATATCAATGTAACGTAACATCTGATGTATAAGGAGTTTGAGTTTTAAGCAACAGGTTGTAATCATCCGGGTTCTCTCAGGATTATATCCTGACTTCACCCGGATTCAAATCCTGTTGTCTATCGATCCAATTAAAGAACTACGTCACAAATTTTGAATACATCTTTTTAATCAACTCTCAATGGAAAATATTTGGAACGAAGCGCAAGAAAAAGTCCACAATGGTTCTTCCTTCAGAATCAATTTGGAGAAGCGAGACCTTGTAATTGATGGTAAATACATCATCAAAGAGGGTCAGTATGAAGGCAGTCTGGGATATGACACAAACTTTCCTGTTAACGATCTACTTGTGATGGCAGAAGGTTTTTATTGGCAGTATCGCCACAGCATCCCGTCCGCTCGAAGTGAAGCGAGATACAGACGCTACTTCCGGGCCTTACCCGAACACGAGCTATCTGAAGATGATATGCTCTACGGCGAAAACCGTGAACTTGCTCAATTGCGTTTAGAACTGTATCTCCTAATTGCAATTCTCAATAGCGACTTGATATGGGATGAGTTTGCCAAGGGTTATTGGTTTTGGCAATCAGACAAGTATAAATCACTAATAATATTAAGACAATGGATAATATAGAGATACGAAAACCATACGATTTGAATGGGCTTTCAGAAGTAGAGCGATTGCGTTTAGCTATTCAAAAATTTAAGGAGTATGACATTCAAAGAAGCAAACAATACAAACTACTTCAGACGGAAAACAAGCAATTGAAAATTGCAAATCAATCGCTTAATGCCAAAGTTGAATATTTAAGAGAGTATATTGATTCGATCATATCTAAAGTAACAGAAAATCCAGATTGTAAAGCTACTAAAGATTTATTTGAATCCCTTACACATAAAGTGTTGATGCAAAGAAATGCGCTAAAACAATATCAACAATCATTTAGTAAACTAAAACAAAAGCTTGAAAAGCAAGAGCAAGAGTTATTACAAATTAAAATTCAACAATCATTAAATAAATAAGTATGAAAGAAACAAAAGTAGTATGTCCTAAGTGTGGCGCAGAAATGGCAATTCCAGAACATGAATCATTTGCAGTTGGTGTCGCTATTGGGAAAGACAGCGGACTCGGAACTGTCACGCTTCCACTTGCATCAGAAAATAATTCAAATCCTAAAAATAAAACAGTAATGAACGCATCAAAGAAAATTCAGGCTATGAAAGCCGCTGGTATCGATGTAACAAATCTATTCGCAGTTGCAAATGCAGAAGGTGTGGAATCTATTGCCCGTATAGAAAACGGGAGTATGACATTCTTGCCAGACGATGACCCAATCATCATTGCAATCTTTAAGGGCGGGACGGTTCCAAATCGACGTTTGTTTCGTAGATGGGTCATGGCTCAAGTATTTCACATGCTCACTCAGAAGCACTGGCGTACCGGCAAGACTTTAGGCTTCCTTGCAGCGCTTCAAGCAAAAGGGTTCCGTTACAGCTGGGAGATGCTTATTGAGGAAATACGTGTACAGGCAAAGTTGGAAATGCTTGACCAAGAGAACTTCATCCAGCGTAACCGTTGGTTTAACAAGAAAGTCGCCAGCGATATGGCTACTGATTATCTCAAACAGCTTAATGAGCATATTGAGAAGAGAAAAATGAAATGCAAGCGTTGTAAGGGTGTGCCTTATATCACTCTCAATGGCACTAATATTTTTGTTGAAGACTTGCGAAAGAAAGTGTTGCGTCCGTTAGAAAAACAGGAACGGATGATGAGATATGCTGAAAATATGGCTGACCTTTATCGTGCCGTTGTAGAGTTCTATCGAGGTGTAAAAGAGTTTTATTCTCCTTATGAGTTACCGATGAGTTCAGCGTTTAAGGACGCATACAAAGGTGCCGGAGGTTACTTTACAATGCGAAACCTTATCATGTTCCACGGTTGCAGGATGCTCAGTACTAAAGGCAAACCTCTGGCAGAATCGTCTTCTCTCCGCGAGCTTGATAAATTGGCTGAAGAATACAAAGATGGCGGTGGTTGGCGTATGTTTGGTGCAATGAAGGAGTTGATTTCCAACAATGGTATTGACATCGAAGCTAAGATGAACGAATGGCGAAGCAAATAATACGAATCTGGTGCTCATCAAATACTTGAATGATTGGTGAGCACCATTACTTAACTCTTAAATATGGATAATAAAAGAATAGCCGATATAGGAGAAGTGCATTGGCATGGCGGTAAGCCATTTTTCTTGTTTGGGAATAGTGATAATGGTTTTATCTTTAAAGACAAGGAAGCCTATAATAATAATTGGGATGCGCCATGTTATGTTCCAGAATACGCTGGAGGGGATAATGCAATAACTATTGGTGACGTTGAGTATGAATGCGGTGGTTCTAAGGATGAATGTGATTGGTACTCACATAAAGATTTGTTGAAAATATGCGGATATAATCACAAAATATGTGATACGTTATTTCAAGAAATTGATTGGTGTTATCCAAGAACATGGCTGGATGATTGTGACAATAATGACTTTATTGATTATAATTACGCTTATGACTTTGTAAAAGTTGGTAATCAAGTATATTGGGAAGACCCAGATCAAGGGATTTCTTCAGGTTATTATACGGTTGAATCTATCAACGATGACAACGAACCCTGGAATTTAGACACTATTGTTTTAATTGCAAACGAGCATTCTGAAGCAGAGGTTTCTTTAAAAGAATTGTTATCAGATGCCCCGTCCAAAATTCTTTCACCAGCATAATGAATATTTTTTGTCGTATAGTGTGCTTCTTTTGTGGACATAAGCCTTATCGAGTAACATGGAAGAATACTTCATATATCAGAATGAAGTGTAAGGGTGGCCAAAAACGAAGTAATCACATTCATAAATATCACACTAAACATTATCGAGAGTATTGCATTAGATGTGGCAAACTTCTAAAAAAGAAATAATATAATGAGAACAGCAAAAATATCATACCCCGTACCTGTGGGGTACTTAGAACACGAAGCAACTCATAGCCGGTTGAATGTGTATAGAAATATAAACTTTTTTCAACGCTTTATGATAAGGGTTTGTTTCGGTTTAGAGTTTCATAAATACTAAGTTATGGGTTATACTGAATTTATAGAAAAAGCTAAAACTCAAATTAAAAAGATTGAGCTTGGCTGTGTGGGTGATGAGTTTGATTTGCTGACCGAATTTAAGCAAATCATCATTGAACGGCAGAAAACATTAAGAGAATATGCACGAAACAAGTAGAGCATATTATGTTTGGGTTGCCAGAGATAAATCTGGGGCACTGAAACTATTTAACGCAAAGCCTTTCAAATGGAAATGGTTTAGTGAATGGGGAGGAGACTTTTTGGGTCGCTTAAACCCAGAAGACTTTCCTGATGTCACTTGGGAAAACAGTCCACAAAGGATGGAAATGTTATTAAGGAAATGTAATGATAAACAAGGGTCAACATGAATTTTATAAATTATGAATTTAACGGCATAACCTATCCGTGCCGTATAATTGAAAATAAGGATGGAAACAAACTGATAATTGCCAGCACCAAATTTTTAGACGCTTTACAGCCTGGCAGTTTCAACGATAAAAACGAAGGATTTGCCAGTAAGGAGGCTGAAAACATCTACGATGAGATATTCTATTTTACTGATGATGCAGACCTTCAGCTTTCCGATGAGAAGCTGGTAGAAGTGCTGAAGGAAAACAATGAAGAGTGGTTTGATTAAGCATCAGCTACTTTCTAAACTTAATATATAAAATTATGGGTAAAATTACAATGTATGATAATTTAACAAGCGTTGTAGCAAAATTGAGCGAAGGAAACCCTGGGGCAATGAACGCTTGATGCTTATTAATCAAAGAAGGAGGTTCTGTCTATCCATACAGAAACAGTTTTGAATATATTAAAGATTTGGATGATCTTGGCATATATGGAACTGATATATATGTCCTGTGGAGTGACATTTGTCAACGTGATTTAGCAAAGATGATTGCCATGTTACGAATCGCAATGAGAGATGCAGGCAAAGCGGATTTGCTCAGAAACGCTTGTGGTCGACAGGATTATTCTGGACGAAAATTATTGCAAGACGATGATATTTTCGGTTCAATTTTCAATTAAAATTTAGAAAAATGAAAAAGTATATTGGAACAAAGCAGATTGAAGCCGAACCTATGACAATGGGCGAGGCTTATGAAAGAGGTTTATTACAAGTTGGCAGAGTGCCTGATGCAGAGTATGCAAAGCGCATGGGTTATCACGTTAAATATGCTAACGGGTACGAGAGTTGGTCGCCAGCGGAACCGTTTGAGGAGGCGTATAAACTCGCCGATACATCACTTGACCGTATGCAGATAGAAGCCGAAGAAGTCAATGGAAGATATGTAAAGTTAGCCGCTTTCATAGATTCAGGGAAAATGGATGAAGTCGTTAATGATATGTACAACAAGTGTTTACTGGAAATGCAGTGTTGTACTATGTTCGACTATATACGGCTTCTTGATACTCGCATACAGCGTATGCAAGGCTCTGATGGCGCAAAAGTACGAAAGATGAATTTTGGCATGGCTATTATGGCTCTCAAAGCAGGTTATCCAATTCGTAGAAGCGGTTGGAACGGAAAAGGATTAATGGTGTTCAAACAGATTCCAGCACATATTGATAGTGATGTTATCCCTAAGATGCAATCTCTTCCGCAATCAGCAAAAGACCTTATTCTGAAAGGTAAGGGCTTTATTGACTACACAAGCCAGTGTCTTATCTACAATGAGAATACCGGGCGTGCTGATTCATGGGTTCCGTCTATCAGTGATGTATTTGCAGAAGACTGGGAAATTGTTTGTTGATGTATGAAGTATTTAAAGATTCACAAGCTACTATGGTTTATAATCGTAGTAGCTTTTACTCTTTTAGAGGGAGCCGTAATAGTGTTGTACTATATTATTTTCTTGATATGGAACTTTCGCTATCCCAAGGATTTATGGGCTGTATTCCATAGTGCTGAGCATGATTACGAAAACCACTGGGGAGGATATTCATACAAGGACAAAAACATTCTTGAAACGATTATTCGGAGATATAAATGTACATGGTCATGAATGTATTAGAGCATTATGTAACTGAGATTATAGGAAAACCATATTACCATGATTATGGCAGTGGCAATTTCAAATGGTGGCTCAAGGTGAAAGCAGTTTGCTATGGATGTGATTGTGAGACTACACTCATGTTTGACACAAAAGAGGAAGCAGACAGAGTTCAATTGGGCTATATGTTTTTATCATAATTAAAATAAGACATGAAAGCAGTTATCGTATATTCTGGCAAGGGTGGTGTTGGTAAGACTACAACAACGGCCAACATAGCAAGGCTTCTTGCTCAGGACGGGCGTAAGGTATTCATTATAGATGCTGACATCAACACGCCTTCCATGAATACAGAGTTTGAGGGAGAACATCCGCAAGAAAATATTTGGATCCACTCTTCCGGCAATATGTTTGATAAGTTCATTTACTTGGAAAAATCAATGGTTAGGCAATACCTTGAATTAGCTAAGAAGAAATTGCGGCAGATAAAACCAGATTTCGTACTGATTGATACGCCTCCGAGCGTAACCAATGTACATATAGAACTCCTGAGTCGGGTAAAAGTAAGCTATGTGTTATTTGTCACACAGCCCACCAAATTGAGTAGCCAAGATGTTCTTCGTACAATGGATTTCTTTCACGAAAGGTGTGGCAGAGTAAATTGCGGTGTTGTGGAGAATATGTGCTACGATAATGATAAAAGGGAATATCCTATAAAACTTGTGGCACAAATACCCATGCAGGACAGAATGAACACTGAAAATTTGCTATCCGATTCTAAAGTGGAGTTTCAAAAGATTGTAGATGAGATTGCATCAAGTGAAAGCGTTGTTCTTGAAGAATATTCCACGACCAACGGTTACGACGAGAGTTTTGATGTTGTTGATATGTGCCTTATGGCAGCTCGTAGGCATTATGTTCAGCACGAACTTAAATACGATGACGGGACTGAAAAGACTTTGAATTTGCCTGTTCCTAAATTCCTATCTGTCAGAACGTGGAAGAAAGTAAGAGAGTATATCCAGTTTCACGATGAGACCGGCTATCATTTCGATGAAAGAATGAGAAGGTGCGATACAGAAAGAGTTGGTAGAATGGTGAACCACTTTCAAAATGACGATAATGCGTATTTTATGGTTGTAAATGCCCCCAATACAGAAGTACACCTTATCACAGGAGAGATAGGCATTTGTTCATTATTGACTGGGCAGGCAGGACATTACGAATTACCACGAGTAAAATACCAAACAGGAAAAGGTGATGTTGTTTTATTCCCTGATGAAATTATGCCGGTAGATATGGACTTGCTTCAGCAGCAAATCAACGAAGGTTATATTATGCTGAGTGATGGACGTTATCTTCCACCTAAAGAAACAGTGGAACAATGTTTTAATGCTTATGGACATAGAATTGGGCTATTGGATAATTGGGAAAAGATTTATGATGATTGGATTCAATAAATATGAGATTTATAACCCGAAGTAATTATGCAACAAATTATCGAAGTAGAGCATTGTGGAAATGACCATCTTGAACCCATATACTCAATTTGCGAAATTCCAGTTCACGGATTTCCTAAGCCACAAAGCGGAGGTTTATGGACGTCACCAATAGATTCGGAATACAGTTGGAGAAAATGGTGTTTAAGTGAAGATTTCAATGTATGGCAGCTTGAAAAGAGTTTTCGATTGAAGATAGACACAAGTCAATTACTTATTATTGATAGTTTGGATGATTTGATACAAAAAATGGTACATACGCATATCATGGAACTCGGTCAGTATGGACTATTTTGTATCAACTGGGGGCGATTGGTAAAGAAGTATAATGGTATTTGGCTTACATCTCGTGGAATGATGGATACATGCTGCTCTTATCCATATTCTTTACATTGCTGGGATTGTGAAACCGTATTTCTTTTCAACGAAGAGCCAATCATCGAAGTATTAACAAACAAAAATTAGAAAAATGACACAAAAAGAATTACAAGACACAGTTATTGTGACCGGCTGGAAGTCTGCTTATATAGCTAAAAGAAACAACAGTAAAACTCTGATGAGTTCAGTCAGACGAGAAATCAAAGAAAATGAAATACTTGGTCTGATAGTGTGGTATTCGCAGCAAAAGTTTGAGAACGATAACTGTGATGAATACACTATTACTAATCAAGATGGAAATGTAGAATTAATAATAAAAAAAGGAGATAAGAAATGAAACATTTGTTCTTTTTATTTGTAGGGTTCTTTGCAGTGTATGAAACTCTGAAGGCGTTTGGTTGTAAAAAGCTCTACGCACGTCGTAGAGAATATAGGATGATTGTCAAGAAAGATAACAAATCTTTAATAGAAGAATTTTACAAAGCACATCCAAAGCTTCTTCTTGTTTCGATTTTCGATCTTGGAGAGCTGATTATGTGTATATCTGGTTTAATGACAAGTCAATGGATTTTGTTTATAAGCGTGATGTTGTTATCTATATCACGTTTTCAACGTCTTGGTAGTTGGGCTGTATGTATAGATGGTATAATTACTACTATTATTTACTTATTTGCCATCATCAATACTTATCATTTACATATTGAGTTGTTCGCTCTATGAAGCAACATTCATCACCAAAACGCCTGAAGCATGGAATGTATGTACAGTTATCTAACGGTTTGGAAGAATGGGCAAAACAACAGAATCATTAACATATACTCAAATGACAAAACAAGAATATCATAACTTCTGCCAAAAATTAAATGATGAGTTTTGGAGTAAATGCAATAAACTTGCTGAAGCATATCTTTATAGTAAATATGCACCTTTGAATGTTGGAGATAAGGTCTTTGATCCAAAGGGTTCCGGGACTCTGTATGAAATAGAAGAAGTGAGTGGCTATCACGGGGGTGGAGAACCATATTGGCTCTATCGAGTTAAGCGCCTTAAAGGTTACAAATACGGCTCTACAAACTTGATCAAAGACGGTCCGAATATAAAGCTGCGCCCTGTTATAACAACAGTAAATTCTATAGAGGATGTATATAAAATAGCTAAACGTCAGGCTAAAGCCAGCAAAAAGTTACTGGAGCTTGCTTTTGTAGATAGTTATAAACTGGATGGAATCCCACTTTCTCGATATAACCCATTTTTCAATGTTACAGACCAAGAGTTGATTGATGAATTGGAACGTAGAAACCAATTGCGTAACACAAATACTTGATGCTGTTACAGAATATCATGGACTCGTAATGTTAAAACAATACGATTTTTTATAATCAAATTGATATGGTGGCTTATGCCACAATAATAACTTCTAAATCATTTAACAGATATGTAAATGAAATTCATCAATGCTATTTTCAATCGGCTGAAGCGCATCAAAGAAAACTATCAAGCCACACGTCAAGCACGTCGATTAAAGCAACTTGAAAACATTAGTTGCAAAAACATTAACGTAACCGAGTTTAATGGTCGTTTATACATTGCTTATGATGGAGTTCCCATTGTAAGAGTGGAAGACTTGAAGTATAAAGCGCCTGAGATTCTTGCGCAAGCTCGTGAAGACTATTTGGCATGGAGAGAAAAATTTAACGCGTAACAACAATGAAAACAGCAAAGTACAAAACAAATGACAGAGTAACAATCGTGAGCAATAGCCTTCAGCCTCAGTATGAAGGAAAGGTAGGTAAAATAAAGAAGGTCTATGCCTCTTTCAGCGAGAACGATGCGGATGAACATGAGTTCTTCTATCGCGTTGAAGTTGACAACACCGTTCTAAAAGGATTTGCTCGCGATTCAGACTTACAGCCAGTATAATAGGCGCAAGTCAACTCACATGTTTATGTTGGCGATGGTTAGGGCACTGGAATATTCTGACCATCGCCTTTTATTTTACAAAGTTATAAAACTAATTAATAAATATAGAAAATGGCATCAACAAGTAAAAGAGAACCGAAAAAAGATGAAGTTCGCCCAAAGGATTACCAACCACAGCCTGGGAACAAATCTATTCTCAGTTTGGCGGATTTCAGTGACGAAAACTTATTTGGAGAACTTCGCCGTCGCGGTTATAACGGAGAGCTAAGGCTTGTAAAAGTAGTTAATGTATGAGCAACCAGGAAAGACTAAAGCTATTTTGCAATGACTGCAAGTATAGGAAAAATAGGAATAAATGCCCTATGGCGCATAAAGATATGTGTCCTGATTACGTTGCATTTAAGACCTCATTGGTGCTGGAAGATGAAGCAACGGCACAATTGGTTCCTACGGATTTGCTGATAAAAGCTCTTAGATTGCATGGATATACAGGAGAACTACGGAAAACAACTACTATAACAATCTGACAATAATGCCAATTAATAGGAATTATTGAGAAAGGATGGTCATTAATACAATAATATTTTATAATTTTGCAAAGGCTTTATTTAGCCATATAAGACATATTTGAAAAGTGCCTCAAATTCGTTGAAATCGCCAATTTGAACAAATATACACGAGGCACGGAGACAGCTCATATACAGTGGGCTGCCTATCCGTGCGTGTATATAGGTGTTTGGCGATACCTGCGAATTAGCATGGATGGCAGTCCACTTTTCTTTTGTCTGCGTGCATAATAAATAATACAATGGAATATGTTAACAAACAGAGAGCGCAGAAAACTGATGGGTTATATTAAAAATGCCGATATTCCAATGCTAATGCTTATTGGTTGGGGAATTGGCTTTCTAATAGCAGGTATAATGTGGATAATTTTAGGAACATTTATGGAAGCCGGAGAAAATGAGATATGGTCATTTAAAGCCATATTCTCAGGTCTTTTAGTAGTTGGTATAAGTGCTTTCATAGGTTTTATTGCTAAAATATATTGGCTTTTTTCTCAAAGCAAATCAGGTACTTTGTTTCCCAGATTCAATGGTCTTGGATTGATATTGGCTATAACTTCCGCTTGCTCCGGTTGTATTTTAGGAGCGATAATAGTTTCTGTTTTCTGAATATAACAACAAAATCTATATACAATGAATTATAGAATTTTACTATTATTGGGGAAAATATTGATAATTGGAACTTTGGTATTTTCAGCTTTTACTTTCTGGATGATTGGTTTTTCTGAAAAAGTGTGGCTACCAATTATGATATTTACCTTGCATATTTTAGTCGGTGTGTCACTTTGCATACATGCAAGCAAGCACATACCAAATGAACAAACACAGCAACCCAGTATTTGTGACACACCTATCCATCCATTTTTTCAAATTGTCAAATGGAGCACAGTCGTTGCTTTAGGGTTCCAATTGATTGCAGCTGTAATAATTGCGTTTTTCTATTGTTTAGAACGTGAATTTGAAGCGACATTGATTGTTTGCATAATAACTGGCTTTTTGCTGGTGTTCCTCATAAAAGGAATTGAATATTTCAAAAACTACAAAGATTAAATCACAAATTGATATGAACCGTCAAGAATTTAGTGCAAAACTCGTTAAAATCAAAAACAAGGCACATGTAAAACTAAAAGACAGTCTGCCTTATGCTCTTCAGCTTAATCAAAATAAGGTTAATGCTCTTGAAAAAGCAACGTTTGAGTATGTTATGGGTAATGTGTTTATATATCTGAAAATGTGTGGAACAAGTATGGAACTCATAGGAAAAAATGTCACATATTCAACAGATAACACAGATGGATTGAGAAAAGCAATTATCGCAATGCGAAAATCTGCCGGGTTGTCTATACGTGAGTTGGCTAAGCAATCATCAAGTTATATCTCGGTTTTGGAAGCCTTTGAAGATGGACGGTGCGATTTGAGAATTGACACCTTCTTGAAACTTGTAGACACACTTAATATGGAAATAAAAATAGAATAAGCATGAATAAAGAGCGAAGAGAAGAATTATTGGAAGTTACAGAATTACTTGATGAAGCCATTGATAGGATTGGTGAAATCAGAGACGAAGAAGAGGATGCGTTATATTCTCTTCCAGAAGGACTTCAAGAATCTGCCAGAGGTTTTGCTATGCAAGACGCTATGGACACTCTTGATGGATTTGTGGATTCCATAGATAAGATACGGAGCAAAATAGAAGAATTTGCACGACCTAAGAAAAAATCAAAACCCAAACAGTAATGAGACGATTTCAGTTTTCAGATGACGAGTATAACAAGCTTTCAATTATAACCGGATTTCCTGCGGTTGATCTTCAGAAACTTGATGCTTTGGGATTGCTTGCTAATGATATAGCGGTTCGTATGGTTTTGGAATACGAGTATCAGACACAGAGAAAAACAACAAAGGCATTGCCGAAGCTCATCCTTCAGGCTATCGCAAACAAATATGGTCTAACCCCTCAGAAAGTGAGGGGTTTTTTATTTCATCGAAAGCGACCTGTGTACTATTGTTCAAAGTGCAACAAGGAAATTTCCCAAAGTGAGCGAAAGAGGTTTAACGGTCTCTGTGAGAAATGTGCTATAGATAGTATCAAATTATAATAATTATCGATATGAACGCAAAACAAATTGAAGTGCATAACTATTACAAATCATTGCACCCTAAAGCGCTCATCCTTTATCGTGTTCCAGGACGATATATTGTACTGGGAGAAGATGTTATTAGAGCGTCAAAATCATTATCAACCATTTGTGTTTTAGAATCTGGAGTAGGCTCCATGCCTGATAAATTATCAGTCTTGTCTTTATTTGGCAAAGACGGTACAGAAGTGTGTATTGTAAATTACCAAAATGATGATGGGATATTTGATTTGCCGGATATAAAGCGTTTAAAAACAGAAAAAGATATGGATTATTAATTTTTTTCGACTTAACAAGTAATAGGTGTAGTTACAGCATGTCTAACAAGTTGAATTTAAGCATTTAATTTAAATATAGGCATCAGTTTTAAACTTAACATAAAACATCTGATTATCAATGTATTATAGTTTAATTTTTGCATAAAAAACTGCAAAAATACGGCTTTTATAGATTAACTTTGTACCACCGTGTCACGCTAATTTGTGGCTCGGTGGTATTTTATTTTGAATAATCATTATCGTCACAATGGAACAAGATACTAATAAAATCGAGCCCAACGGATCTATCGTTGAAAAAATACAAACAAAGCTCAAGTTCATCAAATCTGAAAGAAATGGAGCGTTAATCAGTTTTGTTTCACAGAATCCAGTCAACAATGTAGTATGTGGGGTTAGGCAAGATTCCCCATACCCCAAAAAGATTGTTATTATTGACAGAGAATTGTCAAACAATGTATTGGTTAATGTTCTTTATGATTGCGTACTGATACCGATGACCCCAATTATAAAACATGCCGGTACTGAAAAAGAAGAAACATTCATTCCTGGATATATCGCCATTGAAGCGAACCCGGTGCAATTTAGAGCTACTGTTACAACAAATTATGTACGTGGTAGTAAATATCAAGTAGAAGTAAGCTTTGGAAACAAAATCATTCGCTTTGACCCATTCAAGGGCCAAAAGGAAAGCGTTAAATCACTCCCAGCTTGTTTGTCAATACTTGAAAAGAGATGCGATGTTAAAGATTTATTGGACATTGTTGAATGTTTTACTTCTGCGGCAAATGAACTTCTTGCACAGATGAAACAGGATATGCGTGAAATTCATAACAAGAAAGGTAAACATGAAAAGACCGGTCGAAGGAATAGCTACTGATGCGGCCCATTCCATGAAGAATAAAAAGACGGAATATCAAGGCATAAACTTAGCTACTAAAGAGCAAATCTTTTATAAGGATTTAGGAGATCAAACCACTAATATAGGAGAATTTCTTGCTGTTATCGAGGCTGTAAAGTTCATTATTGAAAATGACTTTCAGCCTCGTGTCATTTATACCGATTCCATGACTGCGATTGCATGGTTCAAGGCAAAGAAAACATCTTCCACAAAGCCTTGCAAAGAGCTTATACGGGCTGAGATGTTCCTTCGGGCATTATCGGCTGATGTAGATACAATTGAGATTTATCATTGGGATAATAAACGCTGGGGCGAAACTCCAGCAGATTTTGGTAGAAAATAATTGCAAATAATATAGATATGGGCAAATATCAAACAGAAGCCGGAATAGAATGCACACCGGAAGAATGCAAGCTTATTGATGGTTTAAAACGTCTTGCAAAGAAATGGGAAAAGGACGGAAAGCGGTTATGGCTTTACAGTGCAAGCGGAATGTTACATGTAATGATGCACGGAGATACGGAAGATAATCCTACACCGGAATTTACACAATATGGAGGCAGTAATATTGAAAATAGTGTAACTACTATTGATGGCATATTAAATGATGGTGGAGATTGGTAATTAACTAATAACAAGAAAGATATGAATAGAAGGACTTTTAAAATAGATATTGACTTTGATGTTCAGTTTTGGGCATTGTTGCCGGCAATAAATATTAATTTACACAACCATGAATTTGAGTTTGAATGGCTATGCTTTGGATTTTACTTCGGTAAGCAGAAATATGAAATAAGAGAAATTAAATAACCCTCAAAACGGAACAGAAATGAACGGTGAAACAAAAATCATATTAGATGCCTGTTGCGGTAGCCGAATGTGTTGGTTTGATAAAGAAAACCCTTTGGCTTTGTTTGCTGACATTAGGGACGAAGAATACATTCTTTGTGATGGCCGAAATCTGAAAGTCCACCCAGACATCGTATCGGACTTTACCGATATGCCGTTTTTGGATAAATCCTTTAAACTGGTAGTGTTTGATCCACCCCATTTGCTAAAGGTTGGTAAAAATAGTTGGTTAGCCAAGAAGTATGGTAAACTTCCTGAAGATTGGCCAAGGGTGATAAAAAAGGGAATTGATGAATGCTTTCGTGTTCTGGATGACTACGGAGTTCTGATTTTCAAATGGAATGAGGATCAGATAACAGTTAGGGAAGTATTGAGTGCCATCAATCGGCAACCACTCTTCGGCCATACTACTGGAAGACATGGAAAGACCATGTGGATGTGTTTTATGAAACTGCCAATTAACGAATAACCGAGAAAGAAATGAAGAAGATTAAAGATTTAACAATCAAGGTAACTTATAGAGTTGGACTTAGTGATGTTGAAGTCCCTGACAAAGTTTATGATGAATTAGTTAAAGCTTATGATGAAGGTGGGGATGTACCTGAATGGGATGATGAGCTTGAAAATGCAAATGAATGGTTATTAGATAATATCCGACAAGAGGATGCAATGGATTGGGAGTTTGAGATTGACGATTTTCAAGATGAATAATTCAAAATAAATTAGAAAGGAATATTTATGATAGAAATAGATTTGAATGATACCGTTAGTGTAGAACTCACAGAATGGGGAGCCACATATCTTAATGCAACGAATATATTTAAGGAAATAACCACTACACAGAAATGCCATTATAAGACTGACTATAAAGCAGGTGATGTTTACAAAAACCAGCTTTGGCAGTTGATATTGGAGTTCAAAGATGGGATTAGATTTGATAAAGAGAAGGCTTTTAATAAATTGAAAAAAGTAATTGATCAATAAGGAACAAAACAGAACAAATACCTTAGATTTGCATCTAAGTATTACAGATAAAATAGAAAGGATAAATTTGTGAAGCAAAGAAAGAATGCAGGAAGTGAACCGGAAAACAATACGGAAAGAACAAGTTCCATTTTCATAAGCGGACTTCCTGCTTGTTTGAACCCAGACCCAGATAGTAGGTTAACATCCATTGTTAAGGTAGTTAGGTTAAGTTCAAGCCCTTTCTTTACAAAAAACTTTAAAGACAAAAGTATGGAAAATTTTTATTTTATCGGTGTGGACGTATCGAAAAAGAGGCTGGACTTCTGTGTGATGTTTGAAGGAAAGGTTGTACATGAAGAAGAAATATCCAACCATCAAAGTGCAATCATGGCATTGCTGCATCAATTGGAAGAGGATTACAACATAGCCAATTGCCAAATGCTTGTTTGCGCAGAACATACCGGGCAGTATACATTCCCTCTGGCATGCGCCTGCAAAGCCGTGGAATGCAAGCTTTGGCTTGAGAATCCCGCTGAAATCAAATACTCATCAGGCGTTCAGCGGGGAAAGAATGACAAGGTGGATGCCAAACGTATTGCCATCTATGCCAGCCGTTTTCAGGACAAAGTGCAGTATTATGAACGTCCGACCGAAGATATTGAAAGATTGAAACAGCTTGAATCCGAACGTACTTTGTATGTAACGGATTTGGCTAAATATAAAGGGCAGATGAAGGACCAGAAGGACTATATGCCGAAAACTCTGTATGAGCGCAAGATGAAGCGTTTGCAGGCGTTGATGGATGACTTGGAGGAAGCCATACAAGCCATTACGGACGAAATGGATGAAGTGATAGTTTCTTGTCCTGTACTGTGCAGGCAGAGGGAGCTGCTGATGTCTATAGACGGTGTGGGGCGTGTAGTAGCAACCAACATGATAATCACTACGGAAGCCTTTACACGTTTCGATGATCCGAGAAAATTCAATTGTTATGCCGGAGTAGCTCCTTTCTCATATTCTTCCGGAAGTTCCCAGCACTCGAAAGCGAGAGTGTCACATAGGGCGGACAAAGTGATGAAAAGACTTCTTCACTTGGCTGCCGTGGCAGTGACACACCGGGTTGGCGGTGAACTGAAGAAGTATTACGAAAGGAAAGTTGCCGAAGGCAAGAACAAGATGTCCGTAATCAATGCGCTGCGAGCCAAAATCGTGGCAAGGATGTTTGCGGTCATTAAAAGAAATGAAAAATATAAACCTATTTTATCGTAAATAATTTGCAAAAATCATAGTAGTACCTTATCTTTTTCACCACGACTTGTTGTATGAAATAAATTATGATGAGAGAGG